>Ga0082212_10000576_pt1 | contig 52864 bp, 32 predicted proteins | sample TergutNt197P3_FD_71548 | JGI IMG/M metagenome (GOLD analysis project Ga0082212, IMG submission 71548) | Neocapritermes taracua P3 segment gut microbial communities from Petit-Saut dam, French Guiana - Nt197 P3 | ecosystem: Host-associated > Arthropoda: Insects > Digestive system > Gut ...
AACCTGGAGCTCGGTAAAGGTAACCGATGCGTTAGCCGATCTGTTTGGACAGAAAGGAATCGCTTTCCGTATGATCGACAAGCAGATTGTGCTGTTTCCAACCCATATGCTTGAAGCGGCAGAGGTAATGCAGGGAGTCACCGTTACCGGAATCGTGACTGACGAAACCGGCGACCCTTTGCCCGGCGTGACTGTAATGATTAAAGGAATCTCGCAGGGTACTGCTACCGATATAAACGGCGTTTATTCCCTGCAGGTGCCGAATGAAAATACAATTCTGGTGTTTTCATACATTGGATTTGCCACACAGGAATTTACTGTGGGTAACAAACGCAACATCAACGTTGTAATGACAGATGATACTCGACAACTTGAAGAGGTGGTGGTAGTCGGTTATGGTACAATCAAAAAACAAGCCGTCACAGGAGCGGTGGCCACTGCAAAATTAGAGGTCTACAAAGACGTTCCGTCCAACACTTTTTTGGATATGATCAAAGGCACGATTCCTGGCCTGAATATTGATGGCACCAGTAGAACAACCTCGGTTGCAGGCTGGCAAATACGTGGACAAAACTCTATCGGAAGTAATAACAGTCCTTTGCTCGTGGTAGACGGGTCGCCATATTCCGGTAATCTGGGCGATATATCCCCTCATGATATACAAAGTCTCACGGTACTGAAAGATGCAAGCGCTGCTGCCGTATATGGTTCACGTTCGGCAAACGGCGTTGTCATCATCGAAACCAAACGGGGCGAAGGTATTAATGGCAAACCGGTTTTCAACCTCGATGTCAACTTCGGTGTCAGTAATCAACTGAAACAGTTGAGAGTGTATGAAGGGAATGATTATCTGCAACGTATACTGGATCTTCGTACGCTTTATGGACAGGAAGCAGACCCTTCAAGAATTGAATTTTACATGCAGGAAGAAGAGCGCAGGAATTATCTTGCCACTCCTGATCACCGTCCCACGTTTACAAATCCTTACGGTTTAGTAAGTCAACAAGGATTCAGCCAGGATATCAGTTTCAGCGTAGCCAACCGTATGGAAAAAACAAGTTATTATATCGCTACTTCGGTAATTGACCAGAAAGGCGTTGAGATCAACGACCAGTACAAGTACTACTCGGGCAGGGTCAATATTGATAGCGACATCACGAGTTGGCTGAACATTGGGATCAAAAGTTTTTACAATCACAGAGATGTTTCCGGTAGTCTTCCGGGCATTAATAAATCGTATTTAAGTCCATGGTGTACGCTGAAAGATGAAAATGGTAATTATTTACAATATCCGCAAACCACTTCATCGGTGATAAGTCCTTTCTGGGAACTTGCTACTGATCATGTGCGCCTGCAAAACAATCTGCAGGGTACGGTTACGGCAACCGTGAAAGTCCCCTGGGTAGAAGGGTTGAGCTATACGGCCACATTTTACAATGCTTTGCGCTGGGAACTTAGCACCGAGTTCTGGGATGAAAATACCTCAAGCGGCAGAATGGTTAATGGAACCGGTTACAGATCGGCAACCCATAGTCATAATATGTTATTAGATAATATGGTGAAATACAACCGCAGACTTAAGGAAAAGCACCTGGTGGATATCACCCTGGTATTAACGCAGGAAAAATGGAAAAACGAAACACTCAGGACAAATGCGCAGGGCTTCGACAATACCACCCTGGGAACCTACCAGTTGGAGCTTGGACGTACACAAACGATACAAACCGGAGGTCAGGAATCAGAAGCATTGGGAATGATGGCGCGTGGAACTTATACCTTTAACAATAAATATTCTTTTACGGGAACCGTTCGCCGCGACGGATATTCGGCTTTCAGTGCAAATAGAAAATTCGGCGTATTTCCGTCAATGGGTATCAACTGGAATATCGGACGCGAAAGTTTCATGGAAGACATTTCGTTTTTAGATAATTTAGCTGTGAGGGCATCTTATGGAAGCAACGGGAACCGTTCCATCGGTTTGTATGCGACGCTGGCAAGAGTAAATATGGACGGAAGATACTTGTATTACGATCTGGATAATAACCCTGAGACCATCATCACTTCCAGAATATCATCCATGGCGACTGATGTGAAGTGGGAAAGAACTGCCGGGTTGAATTTTGGTGTTGACTTTGGTTTTTTACGGGGAAGACTTAACGGATCGTTGGAAATATACCAGAAAAATACATTCGACATGCTTTATTCTCAGCCACTTCCAAGATCGGCAGGAATGGGCGATGCCGGTGTTTATACCAATATCGGCGAAATACAGAACCGCGGACTTGAAGTTAGCTTAAATTCATTGAATATCAACCACCGTAATTTTAAATGGCACTCATACTTTGCGTTTTCATTGAACCGTAATAAAATAGTCACACTATTAGGTGATAAGGATGAGGATGGAAAAGAAATAGATTTGGTTGCATCCAGTTATTTTATTGGAAAATCTTTAGGCGCTATTTATGATTATAAGGTCATAGGCATGTACCAGCAGAAAGATGTGGATAATGGTACGATCATGGCAGGTTGGCGTCCGGGTGAATATATTTTGGAGGACGTGGATGGCGATGGGAAAATCACCTCCGACAAGGATCGGCAGATTCTCGGATTTACAAAAGAAAATTTCAGGTGGAGTTTGACCAATACTTTTGATTATAAAGATTTTTCGCTGATGGTCTTTATTAATTCCATTTGGGGTGGAAACGGATGGTATCTGAGTAATGAATTTGATATGAACAACATGTATGAAGCGAGAACCGACGTCAATTGTGCCATGTTCGATTACTGGACGCCAACGAATACCGGCGCGTGGTTCCAACGGCCTGAATGGGGAAGCGGCGGCGCAGTTCGTGCTTCCAAGCGAGTTGACCGGAGTTTCATCAAGTTACAAAAAATATCCCTGACCTACGATGTTGGAAAATATGTTAAATCATTAAAAATGAATGGTTTGATTGTTGGCTTCAACGTTAACAATCTCTATACCTTTGCTCCCCATTGGATTGGTTTAGATCCTGAAACGAATCAAGGAACGAAGGGTAATCATGTTCCTTCGATCCGTACCTATAATTTTTCTCTATCTGTTAAATTTTAAATGATGAATCTGATGAAAAATCTAGTAAAGAAAATTTGTTTGCAATGTGTCATGGTAGTATTATTGGTATCCATGTTTGGTTCCTGTATTGTAGATCCGGAACTGAAGGAAGTGCCCAAGACTTTTTTAAGTCCCGAAAACACTTTTATTAATAAAGCCGCATTTGAATCTGTTTTGGCAGAAATATACCGAAATTTCCGTACCAATTTGTATATGCGGTCAAGTTCGTACGATGATATGATCATGCATGGCCCTGATACCGATTATAGTATGATGTATATGCGTACCGATAATGCATATAACGAATTCTGGGCTTGGAATACGTTATCCAAAGACAATATGTATGCCCGTAACTATTATACGTATTTTTATCAATGGATTTACTTGGCTAATGTCATCATTGACCGTTCTGAAGGATCAGGCATCGAATGGAATGAAGAGGAAAAGAACCAGATTGTAGCAGAGGCCAAATTTCTTCGGGCTTTTGCCTACCATTTCCTTGCCAATTGCTGGGGAGATGTTGTTTTAGTGCTCAATGAAACCAAAGAGGCAAAATTTGATTATGTGCGGTCGCCGCGAGCTGAAGTCTATCAACAATGTAAAAAAGACCTTACCGAAGCGCTGCCACACATGAAGACCATTGACCGGCAACTCGGAGGAAGGGCGCCGCGGGCGGCAGCCTATCATCTGTTGGCTGAAATCAATATTTGTCTGGGTGACTATCAGGATGCCATTACAGCCGCTTCGGCAGTCATAAACGATCCCAAATTTTATCTGATGACCGAACGTTTTGGCGTTTATAAAGATTTCACCTTTACCGGATGGACGTACCAGGGAGCAAAGAAGCCCTGGGGAGATGTGTACTGGGACCTGTTTCATCGAGGGAACATGCTTTGGAGCCAGGGAAATCATGAAGCCATCTGGAATCTCACGGTGCATCCGACAATGGAAGGCGGAGGACGAGTGGGCCAATATCCCGGTTTTTACTTGCAGGGAGTGTGGGGTAACGATTGGTGGAGAGCTGTTGATAAAAACGGTGACATCAACCACATGAAAGATACATTGTGCGACAGGCCAACAACCTATTGGATGCCAACAAAGCTCATCGAAGAAGTCATCTGGCAATACAAGGGAGATTGGGACAGGGATATTCGTAATAATGAATATAATATGCGACATCCCGGCAGGGATTATTACTGGACTAATCCTAACAGCGAATTTTATGGCCAGTTGATGACACGAGAAAACTTTGCCGATCCCTCTGGTTATCGTTTTTATGTAAATACAATGTATCAAAAAATCATTCCGGTGGAAGGCTTAGCCAACATCTATACGGATCCTACCACCGGAGTGGTCAACGATCAGGGGCGGAGCTTTAAAGACTGGTATATCATGCGTTTGTCCGAGACTTATTTACTCCGCGCTGAAGCCTACATGCTCAGCGGTGATAGGCAAAAAGCGGCCGACGACATCAATGTGGTACGTAACAGGGCACAAGCTACGCCTGTAACGGCCGATGATGTGGATATGGATTTGCTTCTTGACGAAAGGTTGCGCGAACTATTTTTAGAGGAATTTCGCTTCAGTACACTCTTCCGGACAGGTAAGATGGTTGAACGGCTGATGAAATATAATGAACCCGTTGCCTACAGAGGTTATCAGTTACCTGCATACAAGAACTTGCTCCCCATACCTCAGAACGAATTCGAAACCAACAAACTGGGTGGCATGGTACAAAATCCGGGTTACGAATAGGAAAATGCTACAAGAAATTAGGTTTATGTGATAAATAATGGTTATTTTTGCGCTCTAATTTATAACTTATGAATAAACAAAGAAAACTTCGTTTTTTCAACACCACCGGGCCCTGTGACCCGGAAAAGCATTATATGCTTCCACCCGAAGACCGGTTGGTGGGAGCGCAGTTGCATCGCTATGTTCGCGATGAACTTTACTGGGTGCTTCATGCGCCGCGACAAACGGGGAAAACGACATTTTTGCAAAGTTGGATGCGTGAGATTAATGGTGAAGGCGACGCTGTTGCCTGTTATGTAAGTGTGGAACGCTGTCAGGGCTTTGTTGATGTATTAAGAAGCATGCCCATGATGTGCGAAGCAGTTCGCACGTATGCCGAACGGGCAGGATTACCTATTCCTGCTATGCCTGATACGCATCCAGGTAGCATGATCGATACAATTTTGGGTGAATGGGCTAAACTTGTTGCACCCAAGCCGTTAGTTGTTTTGTTTGACGAGGTTGATGTGTTGGAAGGTGAGACGATGATTAGTTTTCTACGCCAGTTGCGCGGTGGCTTTGCTTCACGCGGTATCGGCAAGTTTCCTGTTTCCATAGCCTTAGTGGGTATGCGCGACCTGAAGGATTACATTACTGCCTCGAAAGACGGTGTGTCGCCCAATCCGGGTTCGCCGTTCAATATCAAGGAAGATTCGGCTGTTTTGGATAATTTTCAAAAGAAAGACATTGTACAATTATTTGCGCAGCGTACAGCTGAAAACAGTCAACAAATCACACAGGAAGCGCTGGATTATGTATATGAACAGTCGAAAGGGCAGCCGTGGATTGTAAATAATCTGTTCAAACGGTCAACCCTGCAAATTCTTGATAACGACAGTACGGAAACGGTAGAATTGAGACATGTCGAACAAGCTCGCGAAACAATGATTATGGCGCGTGAAACACATTTAGATGCATTAGCCGTCAGACTGGAAGAACCAGGCGTACGCGGTGTGATCGAACCCATCCTTACGGGCGAAACCGACCTCAATCTAGTCCAAAGCGAGGCTTTCAGGCAATGCCTTGATCTGGGATTGGTAGCGATCGAGCAGGGAACGCTCATGATTGCCAATCCCATCTATCGCGAAGTGATTGCCCGCCAATTGACTTTCGGTCAACAAATATTTATCCCTGAACCCGACTGGCAGTGGGAAAACCCTGACGGTTCACTCAACATGGACAGGATGCTGAAAGAATTTCAATCGTTTTGGCGTGAAAATTCGGAAATGTGGGAATCCGGTTCCAGATCGGGCTATACCGAAGCGTTTCCACACCTGCTTTCGATGGCTTTCCTGCAAAGGACGCTCAATGGCAAAGGTCATATTGAGCGCGAATGTGCCGCCGGACGTGGACGGATGGACTTGCGTATCGATTATAACAAACGTCATTATATCATCGAAATCAAGCTGCTGCGTTCGTATAATTCGCCTGAATCATTTCGGAAAAAGGGACTGGAGCAGGTAGTGAAATATCGCGACCGGTTCGGCTCTCAAACGCCTGCCTACCTGCTTATTTTCGATCGCCGACCCGAAAGCAAATCAAAACCGTGGGAAGAGCGTATCAGTTGGGAACTGGATGGCGACGTGACTGTGTTGGGATGCTGAAGAAAAAAAATTAATCAACATGCGTAATAAAAATCAAACAACAGGAATTGACTGCCCAATCTCCCCCCTGCGTGAGGGGGCTGCCGTCATTTTATTCTGTTTTGCAACACTGCTTTTTGGCGCCTGCGGGGCATCGCAGCAGGACGTGCGATATGCGACGAAACACGTTCGGTTGACCCTTTCCGGCGACGGACAGGTAGCGGGCTTTGTCGATTTGCGTACCGGCATCGATTATGCCGATACCGCCGACACGAAGTTTTGTATATTGAGGCTTCGCAAGGAAGATGCCGGCATGGCGTCCGACAAAGTGGTAAAAAAGGGAAACACGCTGACGTTTTCATTTCCCGGAACGCCCGTCACGGTAAAGCTCCGGGTGACGAAGGAAAAATCATACCTGGCGTTTGACGTGGCCGAAATTACCGGTGGCGACTTTTACGCGCTTCAGTTTGCGCGTGTCCCCCTGACGATCGACTGCCTGAATAACGATTTTGCCGCCTGCGCCATGAGTCGTCGCATGAATACGGCGACGCTTGACTATCCGGGACGTTCGGCCTTGCCCGGCGGCAAGTGTTTCAGCGCGCTGGGGTACGAAGGCGCAGGCGTGTTCCTGCTCGGCATGCCCGAAGCGCAACTGCGCGAAGCAATGAAGCGTGTGGTCGATTCCTTTGCGCCGGGCGAAATGCCGGTGTCGCGCGCGGGCGGACCGTACGCGTTGGATGACACGCGAAACCACGGTTCCTATATCATCACCTCCGCGCCGATCACCGAAAGGCAGGTAGACGAATGGGTGGCGCATCTTTCGCGCTTCGGCATCAACCAGGTGTATTTCCATCAGGGGACGCCGTTCCGGCAGGGTGATTTTCAGTTTAACGAGAAAGCCTATCCGAACGGCGCGTCCGATTTCCGGAAAACGAGCGAAGCCTTCCACAGGCATGGCTTTGAGGTCGGACTGCTTACGTATGCCCAGTTTCTGCCCGCCAACTCATCGTACGTGACACCCGTCCCCAGCAGGGGGCTGGACGCCATGCGGACGTTCACGCTGGCCGCCGACCTGGATGCGGACGGTCAGACCGTTCTGGTAGTCGAACCGACGGCGGACGTGTCGGAGGTTACCGGCTATTTTATCCGCAACAGCACGGTCATTCGCATCGACGACGAACTGATACGGTTCGGGATGCCGTCGCGTTCGGCGCCCCACGGTTTCACCTCCTGCGAACGGGGCGCTTTCGGCACGAAGGCATCGACGCACGCGAAGGGCGCTCCCGTTGCACACCTGACGCAGTTTTACGGTTATTTCGTGGCCGGAAAAGACAGCGAACTGTATCGTGAGCTAGCGCATGAAACGGCCCGCGCCTATAACGAAGGCGGCTTCGACCTGTTGTATCTCGACGCTTTCGATGCCACCTGGGCGCTCGTTGACGACCTCGAACTCACCTGGTATTACGAGGCGCTTTTCGTGAACGAAATACTGAAACACACGGATACCCCTCCCTCGCTCGAATCGAGCGGACTGTCGTGCAACCTGTGGTACGGCGTTTCCAGAAACGGTTCGTGGGATTCGGGAAGCCGCGGCCACAAGCGTTTCATCGACATGCACGTCGAATCGAACCGACATTCGTCCGACCGGCTCTACCTGCCCGGACAGATCGGATGGACAGCGCTCTGTCCGTCGCGCGGGGACGACGCCGACCAGCTCCAGTACCACGTGCTTTTCCCTGAAGATGCGGAATACTACGGCGCCAAAATGATGGCACATAATTACAGCCCGTCATATCTTGACATACAGGCTGACGGCATTCAGCCGTTCGCCTACCGGAACGGAGCAATACTGAAGAACTACGACGTTCTCCGCAGGGCAGGATATTTTCCCGCCGAAACGCTGCGGCGGCTTCGCGATCCCGATGCGCATTTCCTGCTCGGTCAATCCGGCGGCGACTGGACGCTGACGGCGGCGAACTATGCGCGCGCGCTGTTGCGCCCCGATGTCCGCACGTTTTCCTATTACAACCCCTATCATGAACAGGAACCGATGATCCGGATCGAACACCGCCATCGACCGAAGGCTTACGATTCGTCCGGAGGCATCGATCTGTTGCCGTTCGACGAAACACAACCGGTGAAACCGGAAACTGTCCGCGAGTTTGAAAAGCCCGTTGATCTTTCAAGGCATTTGGGACTGGGATTTTGGGTGTGTGGCGACGGAGGCGGCCAGCGCATCACCGTCCGCATGGAAAATCCAGCGTATCTGATAGCGGGCTTTATCGACCGCATCATCACCGTCGATTTCGAGGGATGGCGCTATTTTGCATTGGCCGAAGCCGACAACGGCATCACGGACGACACCCCGTTTTGCCCGATGCATCCCTGCGAATGGGTCTATCAGGAATTTCGGTATGCGGTTCATTTCAACAGCATCTCAAAAGTCAGCCTGCAAGTGAAGGGCAACACGGAAAACCTGCGATTCCGCACGGTTCGCGCCCTGCAACTGACGGAATCGCAGCTCGTTGACCCCGCGCTCGAAACGAACGGACGGAAAATCGTTTTCAAGGGAAAAATCAGGAACGGTCACTACATGGAATACATGCCGGGCGGTCGTGCCGTTGTGTATGATGCAGCGGGTAACGAGGTCAGCGAGATGCAGCCGGAGCCGATGCCGTTCACGCTTCCTTCCGGTGATGCGGCGTTCATATTTTCGGATGCCGGCGCGACGGATAATCCCGCAAGCGTTCGCGTTACGTTGCGAACCCGGGATATGGAGTACATTAATTAAATACAAAGAAATGAAACGACGTACATTTATTAAGACCGGCGCAATGGCCGGCGCGGGATTGATGACCTCCCGCATCGCGTTCGGGAATATGGAGGAACCGGTCAAAAAAGGTCTTCGCGTGGGAATAATCGGTTTGGACACTTCCCATGCCATCGCTTTCACCCAATCCCTCAACAAGGCGGATGCTTCGCCGGATTTTGGCGGATACAAGGTAGTTGCAACTTATCCGCAGGGAAGCAGGGATATTAAATCGAGCACCGAACGGGTGCCGGGATATATCGAAGAAGTAAGGAAGTCAGGTGTGGAAATCGTCGACACCATTCCCGAACTACTGAAAAGGGTAGATGTGGTATTGCTCGAAAGCAACGACGGGCGTCCGCATCTGGAACAGGTCATACCGGTATTCAAAGCCGGAAAAACCGTTTTCATCGACAAACCGGTAGCAGGTAGCCTGACGGATGCCTTTGCCATTTACCAGGCGGCCATAGATTACAATGTTCCAGTATTCTCCTCATCGTCACTGCGTTACCAGCCCAATATGGACGATATTGTCAAAAACCGGAGCCTCGGCAGGGTTTTTTGTGTGGAAAGTTATACCTGTTGCGACATTGAACCGTCACATCCCGACCTGTTCTGGTATGGAGTTCATGCCGTCGAATCCCTGTTTGCGGTTTTGGGTACGGGCTGCCAAACGGTAACACGTGTTCATACGCCCGATGTCGATGTGGCAACCGGCGTTTGGGAAGGCGACCGTGTCGGTATTTTCCGGGGAATGCGCTTAAATGGAAAAGGTTATGGCGATTATGGCGGTACCGCTTATGGCGAAAAAGGCGCCAAGGCGCTTGGCGGGTATCAGGGATATGATCCTTTGCTGAAAGAGATCATCCGGTTTTTCCAGACAGGCATACCGCCGGTTTCGCCCGAAGAAACGCTCGAAATGTTCACTTTCATGGAGGCGGCCGACGAGAGCAAACGTCGGGGCGGCGTGCCTGTAAGCTTAGCCGAAACGAAGCAAAAAGCGCTCAGTCAGCTAAAGAAATTTTAGGTGATGTAGCAAAACGATCTTAGCTAAATTACACAATAACAAATTAATACAAGTTACAATAAAAAAACAATGAAAAGTAAAGTAATCAATCGTCGCCGTTTTATCGGCACTGTGGCAGCGGCTACCGCAGGCGTAGCGGCTTCGGGTCTTACGCCCGTTTTTGGTAATTCAAGGGATACGGCTGAAATACCGGCCATACTCGGAGGTCCCAAAGCCCACAAGTCGGGCTGGAAAAGCTGGCCGTACTGGGACGATGAAAAATTCATCCCCCGAATTAGCGAAGTGATGAAAAAAGGCGTCTGGTCACGAAGTGAAAGGGTCAGCGAATTTGAAAAGAAATGGGCGGAAATGCACGGGTCAAAGCACTGCCTGACTACCGTAAACGGGACAAACGCGCTGAGTGCCGCCTGGATGCAACTGGACATCCGTCCCGGCGACGAGGTGATCTGCTCGCCCTACACGTTCAGCGCTTCGGTCTGCGGCATCCTCTACAAAGGCGCCATGCCGGTTTGGGCGGATATCGACCCGACGACTTTCCAAATCAGCCCGGAAAAAATCAAGGCGAAGATCAACTCGCGGACAAAAGGCATCCTGCCGGTTCACATCTGCGGCTATCCGTCCGACATGCCTGCCATCATGAAAATTGCAAAGGAACATAATCTGTTCGTGGTGGAAGATGCCTGTCAGGCACACTTAGCCGAAATAGACGGTAAAAAGGTTGGCGCTTTCGGCAATGCCGGCTGCTTCAGTTTCCAGACATCGAAAAACCTTCCCATCGGCGAGGGGGGTGGGATTCTGACCGACAACTCCGATTATTTTGACCGGCTGTATTCCTACCATAACTATGGATATGCGGCAGGCTCCATGCCCGGCGCGGTCAGCGACATCCGTTCATTCATCCTTTCGAACAAGATTCGCATGGCGGAATACCAGGCCATGATCGGATTGTGCCAGATCGAAAATCTCGAAGCGCAGCACAAGATACGGAACGAAAACGCAAAGTACCTTACGCAAAAACTGTCCGCGTATCCCGGCATTACTCCTGTCAGGTTTCACAAGGGCGGAACGCAGGCATCCTACTATATATATGCCATGGTATATAATACGGAAGCGCTTGACGGACTTCCACGCGGACGGTTCTTGGATGCGATAAACGCCGAGGGCGTCCCCTGGAGCACCGGTTACCCGAACGATCCGATATACACGCAACCGTTCCTCGACGAAGTGTTCAAAACCGACGTCTATAAAAAGTTTTACCCGGCGGATGACCTTGATTTCGATAAATACCAGCAGCGGAATCACTGCCCGGACCTGATTAAAACATTCAACTCCTCCATTTGGATGATGGGTCAGGGAGTCATGCTCGGTACGAAATCCGACATGGACGACATCGTCAATGCCGTGGACAAGATTCACAATAACATTAAGAAAATCAAAGGCTGACAAGTCGGAAAAGAATTAATAAATGATGCATATCAAAAATGTAACATTGTGCTTGCTATGTCTGACGGCGATGTCGTTTCCGCTGTTGGCATCGCCCGTTAAAATCAGTTCCCCTGACGGGAAAATTGAATTACAGGTGTCGGTCGATAATAGGATTTTCCTGCAGCTTTGCCTCAACAATAATACAGTCATGGAGATAGACGGGACAGGCCTCGAAACAGATAGAGGCCTGTTTCCATCGGCCAACCCGAAAATCCGAAGGGTACAAAAAACGTCGGTAAACCGGACGTTGATGCCTGTCATCAGGGAGAAACGGGCTGAAATACCGGAGCAGTACAACGAGGCGGTCATCGAATTTACGGACAAGACCAAAATGCAGTTTCGGGTATACAACGACGGGATGGCTTACCGTTTCATTCTCAATTTGCCCGGCGAAATCAAAATCATCACCGACCGCGCCGACTTCCTGTTCGACCGAGATGCGGCGCTTACCTTTCAGAAAGACAGCGATCCCAACAGCAGTTACGAAAGCCCTTACGTTACTTCAAAAATTAACGAATTGAATAACGGTGATAGGGGAAACATGCCGGCGCTTGTACAAACCGGTTCGGGCGAGTGTGTCCTGTTGCTTGAGGCCGACACGCATGATTATCCCTGTATGTGGATTCAGAAGACAGCACAGGGATTGGCTTCTTATTACTGGGGTGTCCCGAGCGGTTACAACGAAAAGGGCCATCCATACGTCAGGAGACATACCACAGGGAACAGGGATTACATTGCACAAACGAAGGCTTCGCGTGAATTTCCATGGAAGGTGTTTGCGGTTGCCGAAAAAGAAACAGGGCTGCTGGCCTGCCAACTGGTTTACCTTTTGGGTCGTGCGTGCAAAATCGACGATACCTCATGGATCAAACCGGGTTGGGTGACTTTCGACTGGTGGTCGCGCCTCGGTATTTACGGCGTGGACTTCAAAGCGGGCATCAACACCGAAACGGCAAAATACATGATTGATTTCGCCGCAGAGTTCGGGCTTCGCTATTTTCTGTTCGACGACGGCTGGACACTGGGCGAAGACCTTACGCGTTCCATTCCGGGATTAGACATCGCAGCAGTGACCCGTTATGCCGACGCTAAAAATGTGGACGTCATGTTATGGGTGGCCTATCCCATGCTTGAAGCTCAAATGGACGTCGCTCTGGAACAGTTCCGGAAATGGGGCATAAAAGGCCTGAAGATCGATTGTCTGGAGCGGTCGGACCAGGAGATTGTCAACTTCCTGTGGAAAGCTGCCGAAGTGTGCGCCCAAAACAGGATGGTGTTGGATTTTCACGGGTCATGCCGTCCCGACGGGTTACGAAGGGCCTATCCCAATGTGTTGACAAGGGAAGGACTTGTCGAATTTGAATGGAACGGCATCAGGGATTCCGTTGATACGCCCGACCACCACTGTACGCTCCCGTTTATCCGCAATGTAGCCGGCCCGATGGATTATATTCCCGGAACCATGAATAACGCTACCCGGAAAGACTTCAGGGTCAACGCCGACAAACCCATGGGACAAGGCACCCGCGCCCATTCGATAGCCATGGCGGTGATTTGCGAAAGCCCTATGCAGATGCTCTCGGATGCGCAACCGCTTTACTACCGCGAACGCGAGTGTACCGAATTTCTGACACGGATTCCTGTGGAATGGGACGAAATTGTACCGCTTGCCGGCAAACTCGGTGATTACGTCGCGCTGGCCAGACGCAACGGAAATATCTGGTATGTGGCTGCCATTACCGACTGGACTCCGCGAACCATGGACATCGGATTTGATTTTTTGGAAGAGGGGAAAACCTGTCAGATGGAAATCATCAGGGACGGCGTCAATGCCGATATGACGGCTGTCGATTATAAAAAGGAAGTCAAAACGGTAAAAAAGGGAGATAATATGCAAATCAACCTAGCCTCCGGCGGCGGATGGATAGCGAGAATATTTTAAACTGTAAATATGCGAAAACCAAAAACACCGGTAATACCCAGGGTATTTTTACTCCCGTTTATGATTGCCACCACACTGTTTGCCCTTTGGGGCTTTGCCAACGACATCACCAATCCGATGGTGGCTGCTTTCAAAAACATTCTGCTGATATCCAACTTTGAGAGTTCGCTGGTACAGTTTGCCTTCTATGGCGGGTATTGCTTCATGGCAATTCCCGCAGCCATTTTCATTCGGAAATACAACTACAAAAAGGGTATCCTGATGGGACTGGCACTGTATTCAGCCGGTTGTTTCCTTTTTATCCCTGCCGGCAACACAATGGCGTTCAGCGTTTTTCTGATTGCCTATTTCGTGATGACCTGCGGCTTGTCGTTCCTCGAGACAACGGCGAATCCCTATATCCTGTTCATGGGACCGGAGGAAACGGCCACGCGGAGGCTGATATTTGCGCAGGCGTTCAATCCGGTAGGCTCATTGACCGGAATGATGATAGCCAGGGAGTTTATCCTCTCGCGGCTAAACCCGGCAACCGAAGCCGAACGTGCAGTATTGCATCATGCCGACCCCGCCGCTTTTGAAGCCGTTCAAAAAGCGGACCTTGACGTTGTCAGCCTTCCGTACCTGACGCTCGGAGTCGCGGTGCTTGTCTTTTTTTTAATTTTCCTTGTTGCAAAATTACCCTTGACCAAACCTGTAGAAGCAAACCGGTCTTCCATTGGCGGTACATTCAGGCGGTTGACGGCCAATCCGGTATACACCCGCAGCGTTGTTGCGCAGGCGTTTTATGTTGGCGTGCAAATTTCGGTATGGACTTTTATCATCCAGTATGGAGAACTCGAAATAGGCATGGCGAAGTCAACGGTACAGGGCTATAACATGCTGGCCATGGCTGTTTTCACCGTCTGCTGTTTTATATGCACATTTCTTACGAAATATTTCAAGCCAACCGTGTTGCTGTTGATTGCAGCGGTCGGAGGCGGAATATTCACGCTGGGTACCATATTTTTGCGCGGCATGGCAGGCCTTTACTGTCTGGTGGCTATTTCCGCCTGCATGTCGCTGATGTTTCCCACCATCTACGGAATAGCCCTGAAAGGGTTGGGCGACGATGCAAAACTCGGCTCCGCCGGTCTGATTCTTGCCATTGGCGGCGGTTCGCTGATGCCTCCGCTGCAGGGACTTTTAATGGACAAGGCAACCTGGTTTCCGGATTTTCTTTCGCCGATCCGCATCTCTTTTGTGTTGTCGCTGATAAGTTTTGCGGTCATTGCCTCCTACAGCCGTTGGGTGCATAAACGCGATTTGAAGTAAAAAAAACGAAAAAATATGAAACATTCAAGAAGAAAATTTATAGCCGCGGCGGTGTCGGGAACCCTCGCTTCGGTAGTGGCGCCCCGGTCGCTGGCGGATGAAAAGACGACTTTTATCGATACGAAAAGCGATTACAGCGTCGGCGACCGTGTCCATGTTGCCGGACCGGGCGCAGGTGGACGGGGAAACGGGCAGGCGTCAGGGCAAACAGGAAATCAGCGTCTGAAGAAAGAAGGCAGGACAATGCTCATCGACATACACGCACATGCATACAGGGAACCAATCCGGCTTTACGAATCGGCGGCCTCCGATATTCCCGACGTCACGGATTTTTGTTCCGCAGCGCAATTAGTGAGGCGATATGACGAGCTTGGGATTGACAAGGGGGTGCTGCTGCCCATCGTAAGCCCTGAAATATATTTGCCACAAACAAACGAGGACATCCTTGAAATGGCGCGACAGTACCCTGACAGACTGATTCCGTATTGCAATATTGACCCGCGCGCGCTCACGAATTCGCCGGATGCCCCGCTCGACAAGCTGCTGCACTACTACAAGGAAAAGGGTTGCAAGGGTGTCGGCGAGGTGATGCTGAACCTCCCGGTCATGCACCCGCTGGTACAAAACCTCTTCAGGTGTGCGCAAACCGTCGGCTTGCCTGTCGTGTTCGACGGGTCCGACCAGCTTACCGGCGATTTCGGCCTGTACGACGACCCCGGACTTCCGCAGCTTGAGCATACCCTGCAGAAGTTTCCCGATTTGATTATTTTCGGACACGGCCCCATCTTCTGGTCGGAGATAGCCCGGCTACAAACGCCCGGCGAAAGGGGTTTCGTATTCAAGACAGACGGAAAACAGGTGGGCCTGCTGAACGGTTCGCCCATTGAGGAAGAGGGCGTCGTTCCCGTACTGATGAGGAGGTACGGAAACTTATACGCTGACTTGTCCGACTTTACGGCGTATAACGCATTCAACCGCGACCATGTCTACGGGCCGAAATTTTTGGAGGAATTTAAGGACAGGGCATTTTTCGGTACGGATTTCTGCTCGCAGTTTACCGAATTTCCGCTGATAGATTTGCTGAAAAACTGGCATGAAACAGGGAAGATAAGTACGGATGCGTACAATAAAATTACGCACGAAAATGCGATCCGTCTGTTGGGGTTGTAAAAAAATCAGCGCTGGCGCTGCTTGTATACAAATATTTGCTATCTTTGCAACCCTCAAACAATTAAAAATACACAGACATGAATTTATTTGATCAAATCAGCGCTGACATCAAGGCTGCCATGTTGGCGAAGGACAGAGAGAGGCTGGAAGCGTTGCGCAACGTGAAGAAATACTTTATCGAAGCCAAAACGGCGCCAGGTGCGAACGATATGTTGAGCGATGAAACAGCATTGAAGATTATCGGAAAGTTAGTCAAACAGGGGAAGGATTCCGCACAAATCTATCTGATACAGAACCGACCCGACCTTGCCGTCGCGGAACTCGCGCAGGTAAAGGTATATGATGATTATCTGCCAAAACAACTGTCAGCCGATGAGCTCGAAGCCGAATTGAAGCAGATCATCGCCGCCGTGGGCGCTACCGGCCCGCAAGACATGGGCAAGGTGATGGGCGCCGCTACCAAAGCATTGGCAGGCAAAGCCGAAGGACGCACCATCTCGGAAACGGTGAAACACCTGCTGGCGTGAATTCGGCATCTTGTCCATAGGCATCTTGCAGCGCCGGAGGGGCATGCGATGCTGCAAGCAGGAAAACAAAAAATGGACTCATTTTAAACCTTGTCGGGACAATTCCGTCAAAGGGAAGTCTTAATTTGAAAAAATAAAATGAGTATTTCTATCAGGTCGTTAAATAAAACGTATCCGAATGGTAATCACGCTTTAAGAAACATCAATATGGAGATTCCCACAGGGATGTTCGGTTTGCTGGGGCCTAACGGAGCCGGCAAGTCTACGTTGATGCGTATCTTGGTTGCCTTGATGGAACCTACATCCGGCGAGATCGACGTGTTCGGCTATAACTTGCTCAAACAGCGCAAGGAGGTTCGTCAGATACTCGGATACCTGCCACAGGACTTCCGCTTCTTTGCCAAATATAAAACGCATGAATTTTTAGATTACGCGGCGCGTTTGTCGGGCATGAACAACAGTAAACAGCGTCGCCAGGCTGTCGATGCGATGCTCGAAAGCGTGGGGCTGTTTGATGTGCGCGAGCGATATGCAAACAAGCTGTCGGGTGGCATGAAGCGCCGCTTGGGCATTGCGCAGGCATTGATTCACAACCCAAAACTGATTATTGTGGACGAGCCTACGACCGGACTCGATCCCGAAGAGCGTATCCGTTTTCGAAACCTGCTGGCGAAAGTGACGGAAGAAGACGTGACGATCATCCTTTCGACGCATATCGTCGGCGATATTTCAAGCACCTGCAACTGCATGGCCTTGATGAACAAGGGCGAACTTGCCTTTTTCGGTTCGCCGCCCGACATGCTGAAAGAAGCGGAAGGCAAAGTGTGGCGCATGAAAGTGAAAGGCGACGATCTGCCGTTGATCGACAAGCAATATCCGGTCATCACAACGATTCCGTCGGGTACCGGCTGGGAAGTGCAAGTCGTGGCAGATGAAATTACAGGCTACGACGCTGAGCCTTATCCGCCGAACCTGGAGCATGCTTATGTGTATTATATGGAGAAGAAGTTGAATAGGTGGGTGAATGGGTAGTTAGGGAATTAATTGAGAATTAAGAGAATTGGGAGAAGCGGGTATGTCGAGGTTAAGTAATATAAGTTCGGTTGCGAAGTATGAGAGTAAACTGCTGATGAGAAGCTGGTTTTACAGGATATTTCTGGTATTGGCCGTATTGTTCCTGTGCGTTTTCAATTTTGCCAATCTGGTTAATGGCGATACGACCGGCATGTGGATCATGCGGGCTTTGCCTTCCAATATTGCATACGTCAATTTACTGTTTCTGAACACCGGACAGGCTGTTATTGCGGTTTTTTTGTCGTCCGAATTTCTAAAATCGGATAAAAAGCTGGATACATCCGAAGTCTTTTATGTTCATCCGCTCAGCAATGCCGAATACGTCATCGGCAAGATATGGGGAAACATGAATGTGTTTATCCGGTTGAACCTGATTATCATTGCGATAGTCATCGTTTTCAATCTTGTTTCCGAAGTGAAAATCGACTGGGTCTCCTATATCACCTATTTCTTCATCATCAGCGTGCCAACGTTGATATTCATCTTCGGACTGTCGATCGGATTGATGCTTATCCTTAAAAATCAGGCTATTACATTTGTCGTACTGTTGGGATATATTGCATTGACACTGTTTTATATCGGAGATAAGTTTTACTATCTTTTTGATTATATGGCGTATAGCCTCCCCTTGGTTAAATCCACCATCGTCGGTTTTACAAATTGGCCGGTTTTGATTAATCACCGGCTCATTTATTTATTGATTGGGTTGGGATTCATTTGTATCTCCATTTTCCTGTTCAGGCGCTTGCCAAACACGAAGTACGGTCGTTACCGCTGGCTTGTTTTTGCGTGTATGCTGCTGCTTGCCGGGCTTTATGCCGGGTTCAACCATGTCAATACCATCGTACAGGCGTCGAAAAAGCGGGTGATGTATACCGAGATCAACAATAAATACGTGAATACGCCACGAATGTCTGTCGAAAAGTATGACATCAACGTGGAGCAGCGCCCTGAAACAATCTCGGCATCGGCTTCGATGCACGGGACGGCGCTGGAATCGTCGTCGGTCTTCACCTTTTGCCTGAATCCTTCGTTGCAGGTAAACGACATCAAAGAGAACGGAAAAGACTTGTCGTTCACGCGCGAACACCAGATTGTAAGGATCGATTTCGGTCGTGTTTTAACAAAAGGCGATACGGCCACGTGGGTCATATCTTATGAAGGCAGGGTCGACGATAACTTTTGTTACCTTGACATACCTGCCGAATTGCTGCAGGAGAAATATTCGATTGAAGGCACTTACAATGTCGACAAGAAATACAGTTTTCAAACAGGCGATTACGTGCTTTTTACGCCGGAGACTTATTGGTATCCGCGTCCGGGCGTCGCTTACAGCAATGAAAATCCGGATTGGCAAAGCGTCTATTTCAGCAATTATCGCCTTACCGTGAAGACCATCAACGGCCTGAAAGCCATCTCGCAGGGAACGATGAAAGTACCTGCCGAGAAGATGCCGGCCATCAGTTCCAACGAGTTCGACCCCAGCGACGGCTTTCGTCCAGGCGGTATGCGAACGGGCGGCGGCCCGATGATGTTCATAGGCGGCGGCCCGATGAGGGGCGGCGGATTTGGCGGCGGCGGCGGGTTTGGCGGCGGCATGCCCGGTGGTGGCGGCGGCGGGCCAATCATGATTACCAGACAAACGCAGGGCGGAGGCCCTGGCGGGCAAGGTGGACAGGGTAGGCAAGGTCAGGGCGGCGGAGGTCAGGGCGGTGCAGGCCAAGGCGGCAGGCAAGGTCAGGGCGGCGCAGGCCAAGGCGGCGGAGGCCAAGGCGGAGGCAGGCAAGGTCAGGGCGGCGAGTACAGAGGTCAGGGTGGCCAAGGTGGTTCTAACCAGGGCGGGCCCGGCGGCGAGTTCAGAGGCCGTCAGCGCGGTGAAGGTCGCGACAGTCTGCGCGTGCGGGGCGATGGAAGCGCCAGGCCGCAAGGACCGGACGGCGAGTTCAGAGGCCGACAGCGTGAAGGCGGCGATAGTCTGCGCATGCGGGGCGATGGAAGCGCCAGACCGCAAGGCCCGGACGGCGAGTTCAGAGGCCGACCGCGTGAAGGCGGCGACAGCCTGCGCATGCGGGGCGATGGTAGCGCCAGACCGCAAGGACCCGACGGCGAGTTCAGAGGCCGACCGCGTGAAGGCGGCGATAGCCTGCGCGTGCGGGGCGATGGTAGCGCCAGACCGCAAGGACCGGACGGCGAGTTCAGAGGCCGACCGCGTGAAGGTGGCGACAGCCTGCGCGTGCGGGGCGATGGAAGCGCCAGACCGCAAGGGCCGGACGGCGAGTTCAGAGGCCGACCGCGTGAAGGTGGCGACAGCCTGCGTAGATTCCGCGGCGGCGAAAACGATGAGCGAGCGCTCTACGTTTCACCCGTAGGATCACCCGAAGGATTCCCCGAAACTTCCCTCGAAATAACGCCTCCCGACAGTATCTTTATCTTTGAAACCGACTATCCTACTCCTGCCATCTCATTGATCATAGGCGATTACGAACAGAAGTGCATCGAAGTGGATTATACAAGATTCAATATATGGAATTTGAAAGGGAACGATTATTTTTCGTCGACTTTCGATTCGATCATGGATACGATTCCTTCGCAGGTGAGGATACGGCGACAGTCTTTGGAAAGTACCTATTCGCTGAATTACTCTTTCAAGCGCTTTTCGATCGTCGAAACGCCGGTGCAGTTTCGCAGTTACGTCAGAACCTGGTCGCAGGCACAGGAGGTGTTGCAGCCCGAAATGGTACTGTTCCCCGAAAAAGGGTGCTCTTTCATGAATTTGGATGTGGTTCGCCAGCTGAAAGCACAAAAGAACTGGGCCAAACGATCGGGACAGGAGATAAGCGACAAGGACGCCCTCATCCGAATTTTCAATGGCTTTTTAATGACATTTCAACGTACGGAAGGCGAAAGAAACATCACGGAGGAACGCGGGGCGCGCAACATCACATTCAAGCCAAATGCTTTTTTCATCTTCCCCCAGTTATATAATTTTCGATACAATATTTATTCGTCGGAATGGACAATCGCCAACCGCATGGTGGAATTGTATCTGCAGGACAAGGCAGATAACACATGGGTGCGACAGATGAACGGGATAAGCAATAACGAAAAGGCCAATCTGCTGATCCAGCAACATCCGTTCAAAACGCTGTTAGTTGACCCTGATCAACGCGATTTGCTGGATAACATCATCTCGTTGAAAGCCAATTCACTGTTTGCCGCCGCAGAGCGCAACATCGGATACCAGGAGTTTCGCGATTCCTTGCGCGCCTACCTGTACGACAACCGGTTTAGAAATCTCAGGTTCGAAGACTTGCTCGACCGGATGAGCCTGGTTGCAGGCGAGGACTTACATGCGCCCATCACGACATGGGGCGCTCCGACAAGTCTGCCCGTGTATATTGTGGAAGCACCTGAAATAACGTATATCATCAACCGGGATGTGGAAGTCTACGTCGTCAAGCTGCAGGTGACGAATGATTCCGATCACGACGGTATTATCAATATTGAAACGCAGTTTGGCGGACGAAACGACATGTATGACCCGCGTGCAAAACGTAAAATTTCGCTTGCCGCCCACGAGACGAAGCAGTTTGTGACCGTCTGGGAGGAAGCGCCGCGCTCGATCATCGTCAATACGCTGATATCGGCCAACCTGCCGAATCTGATTAATATGCCGGCGAGCAATATCGTGCGCGAACGCAACAGGCCGATTGACGAGGAGGGCGACTTTGTGATTGCCCACGTCAACCGCAACGTGCCGGGCGAGGTGATTGTCGACAATGAAGACGCCGAGTTGTTCCAATTGTCAAAGCCCGACATCGTCGGGCTGCTGCCGAAATGGCTGGACGAGGTCGACGACAATTCGTTCCCCTATTCGGGGGTGACAGGCTGGCGCCCGCCGTTGCAGTGGACATTGACGACCAACGATAAATATTATGGCACGCATATTCGTTCCGCGTATGTCATCAAGGGAGGAAGCGGCAGCCAGACGGCAACATGGAAAGTGCCGGTACCGTCGAAAGGATTGTACGACTTGTATTACTATGTTTATATCCCGGACGAAATACGCCGACAACAGTCAGGCAGGGGAGGCGCCCCCGCCGGAACGCTGGAATATCACTTCAAGGTGAAGTATGATGAAGCGGAGGACAATGCGTACGTCAACCTCCGACGCGCTTACGAGGGATGGAACAGGGTAGGTACCTATTATTTCAGTGAGGATACCATCCAGGTCAAGCTGTCGAACGACGCCAATATACGCATGGTCACAGCCGATGCCGTCAAGATTGTCAAACGTGAAACGAGCGCCGACAGGGAGGGTGACGGTTCGGAAATGGCGAGAGCTAATTAGTAATTAGTAATTAGTAATTATGAAATATATACATATAATTATTATGAGAAATCGAAAATTGAAATTGAAAGGAGCATGGTTGATTGTTTTTCTGGCGGGAGTGTCGCTGCTTGCGTTCTCTCAGGAACTGATAACGATCGAGCAGGCGCTGGACATAGCAGAAGAAAACAATCCCCAGATGATTACGTCGAAGTTGAATCTGGAACAGACACTGTACAGGCTCGAAGCGCAGCGGGCTACCTTGAAACCGCAATTCTCGTTGAATCTGAATCCGTTTGACTATACGCAGACACGCAGCTTCGACGACCGGTTTTCGTGGTATACGAAAAAGGAAGTAGGAACAGCCGGTTTGTTTCGGGCTGCGCTGCCCCTTTTATGGACGGACGGAACGCTCACGCTGAGCGACCAGTTTGCATGGAAGGACAGCCGGTCGGACTTTGGCGGGATAGAAAACAACAACAAGGCGTTCACCAACAACCTGAATCTCCGATTCGACCAGCCTGTCTTCACGTACAACCGTCAGAAGATGGAATTGAAACGGCTTGAGTTCAATTATGAAAATGCAGCCATCAGCTATGCCTTGCAACGGTTGAATACCGAGAGAAATATCACAAGGCAGTTCTATAACGTTTATATGGCGCAGGAAAATCTGATAATCAGTCAGGCGGAGTTCGAGAACGCCAAACAGAACTACGAAATCACAAAGAGTAAGGTAGAGGCCGACCTGTCGGCCAAAAGCGAACTCTACCAGGCGGAGGTGAATTTGGCATCGGCCGAATCACTCGTCCAGCAACGGCTCGTACTCCTTAACAACTACAAGGATAATTTAAAGCAGACATTGGGCATGCCCCTTAGCCGAGACATTGGCGTATTGGCCAATTTCGAGATCAGTCCGATGATCGTCGACCAGGAACGGGCCATTCAAAGCGGTCTGGCTTCGCGCATGGAGTTGCGCCAACGCGAGATAAGCATGGATGTGGCTGATTTGGATATGATTACGGTAAAAGCGCTGAATGAGTTCAAGGGCAATGTCTCGCTTCAGGTTGGAATACTCGGCGACAATGAACGTTTTGGGAACATCTATGAAAAGACCACACAGAATCCGAGGGTGTCCATCAGCTTGTCGGTTCCGATTTTTGACTGGGGTGAGAAAAAAGCGCGCGTGAAAGCGCAACAGACGCAGCAAACGATTGCCAAACTAAACTACGAAAACGAGAAGATAGATATTGAACTGGAAGTTCGTCAGACATTGCGCAACCTGGAAAACTATAGCAGTCAGATTGGGATAGCGGAAAAGACGGTTCGCAACGCCGAGATGACGTATGCCCTCAATCAGGTAAGATACCGTGAAGGCGAGATTGACGGCTTGCAAATCAGTCAGTTTCAGACACAACTCTCGAACGCGAAAATCAGTCTGGCAAGCGCCAAGATCAGCTACAAAATCGAATTGCTGGTTTTGAAAATTGTTTCACTCTACGATTTTGAGAATGATAAAGCGATTGTACCCTTGACAGAAAAAGGCAGCGCCGGAAAAAGATAATAAGAAACAGCCGGATAAAGGTCTGGAAAAAGATATCAATAAATTAAAAAAAAACATTATGTTCAACATTCGTAATTCATTCACGCGTAATTCATTCACGAAAGCGATAGACAAAAGCGGCCTTCATTTTTTAATGAAACCGGAACACTTAGCGCTCTGCACGCTGTGCGCTGTGCTGGTTACTGCATGCAACAATCAACCGCAAACAGGACCGAACGATATTGAAACGCCCGTGTCGGTACGGGAATTGAAGCTCAGTTCCATCAGCAAGCTGCTCAACACCTCCGGGACGGCGCAGGCTACATATAGCGTGGACTTAAATTCCGAGATGAGTGGCAAATACCGGCTACAGACCAACCCGCGAACGGGGAATCCGTTCAAACTGGGCGATTCAGTGAAGAAAGGCCAGTTGATCATACGCCTCGAAGACCAGGAATATGAGAACAACATCCGGATCGATTCGAGAAAGCAGCAACTTGAGATTGCCGAACAGGAGCAAGTCAAACAAAAAGAACTGCTTCCGCTGGGCGGCGCTACCCAGATGCAGATTAGGAGTTCGGAACTGACAATCGCCAATGCGCGCTACGACCTCGAAAACGCAACGCTCAATCTTCAAAAAATGAACGTGATAGCGCCTTTCGACGGGGTCATTGTCGCGCTGCCGCACTATTCGACGGACGTCAAGGTAGCGAACAATCAACCCATGGTTGGAATCATGGACTATTCGCGCCTGTACATGGACATCAACCTTCCCGAAAGCGCCATCGAATATATCCAGGTCAATCAGCCGGTTCACATTACGCATTATACCATGCCGTACGATACGTTGAGAGGTACGATCACCGAGCTGTCGCCGGCGATCAGTTCCGAGACGCGTACGTTCAAGGGGAAGATCGTTGTCAACAATACGGAACTGAAATTGCGTCCGGGCATGTTCGTGAAGGCTGATGTGATTGTCGACAAGGCAGATAGCGTTATCGTCATACCCAAGGATGTGATTCTTTCCAGTCGGGGTCGGCGGTATGTCTATATCGTCGAAAGAAATACGGCCATTATGCGCAACCTCGTGACAGGTATCGAAGACGAAGAGAATATACAGATTATCGAAGGACTGAACGAGAACGACAACCTGATTGTCAGGGGATTTGAAACGCTGCGCGAGAATAGTCGCGTCAGGGTGCTCCGGTAATTCGTAATTAAGTATAAAGAATGAGAAAAATAATCAACTTTGCGGTAAGGAATCCAGTGACGATCAGTATGGTCGTACTGGCAGTCCTGTTGTTGGGGTATATATCGTACGACCGGCTGAATGTGGACTTGTTGCCCAATATGAATTCTCCGCGTCTGTTTATCGAGATGGAAGCAGGCGAGCGCCCTCCGGAAGAGATCGAGAAACTGTTTATCGAAAACATGGAATCGATGGCTATCCGGCAGCGCGACGTGACGCAGGTCTCGTCGATCATCAAAGCCGGCTCAGCGCGTCTGACCGTCGAGTATGTACAGAACAAGGACATGGATGAGGCTTTCCTCGACCTTCAAAAGGCGATGGCAACCTTTTCGCAGAGCGCCGGCCAGAACTCGGGTATCGAATCCATCAATATTACGCAACACGACCCGAATACAGCCCCTGTCATGCTGATAGCCATGTCGCACCGCACGATAACGAACATGGCGGAGTTGCGCAAGATGGCCGAGAGTTATATTCGGAACGAGCTGGTTCGTCTCGAAGGGGTGGCGGAGGTAGCGCTTTCGGGTCAGGAACGGTATATCCTGACCGTCAAGACCGATGCGTACAAGCTGAAAGCGTTCGGCCTGACAGTCGATGATATTGCTTCGCGCATCGAATCGAACAACCAAAGCATTTCGGGGGGGCGTGTGAGCGAACTCGGACTGCAATACTTGGTAAAAAGCACTTCGCAGTTTACGAACGAAACCGACTTCGAAAACCTGATTGTCAGCTATAAGGCGACAGAGGCCACCGGCGGGGGCGCTTCCGCGCAGCCGGGCACCACGAACCGGGCGCCGTTGTACCTGCATGATGTGGCTACGGTGGTATTCGAAAATGAGCGCCCCGACAACATCGTGCGCCTCAATGGCGAACGCTGTATCGGATTGTCGGTCTACAAGGAAATGCAATATAATACGGTACGCGTGGTTGAGAAGATCAACCGCCAGTTAGGCTATGTCGAACAGGCATTACCAGGTTATAACTTTCAGGTTATCAGCAATCAGGGTACGTTCATCAGTGATGCGATAGGCGACGTCAAGAACACCGCCCTGCTGGGTATGGCGCTGGCCATTCTGGTGCTGTTCGTTTTCCTGCGCCGCATCGGAACGACGCTGATCGTTAGTCTGTCGATACCGGTATCCATCGTGGCGACGTTCAACATGATGTATTTCAACGGTTTAACCCTGAACGTGATGACGCTGGGCGGTCTGGCGCTGGGTGGCGGCATGCTGGTGGATAATGCCATCGTCGTGATCGAAAGCATCTTTCGAAACCATGAGCGGGGGCTCGGACGCCGGGAATCGATCGTCACGGGAACGTCGGAAGTGGCGAGCGCCGTCGTTGCGTCCACGCTGACGACCATTGTGGTCTTTCTGCCCATCGTCTATCTGCATGGCGCTTCGGGCGAGTTGTTCAAAGACCAGGCTTGGACGGTCGCCTTTTCGCTTATCTCGTCGCTGTTTGTCGCTTTGCTGGTGATACCGACGCTGTACGACCGGCTGAACGGACGCAAAGAAAAGCCGCTGGAGTCGCGTTCGCTGCAGTTTAACTGGTACAGCGCGATGCTGAAGTCGCTATTGAACCATCGCTGGATGGTGATTGTTTTTTCCATCGCCCTGTTGGTCGCCACTTTCTTTTTATTACCTTATGTAGGTACGGAGTTTCTTCCGCGCGCTGAAAGCAAGTCGTTTACGGTGTCGGTGAAGATGCCGGAAGGGACGCGTCTGGAACGTACCGACGCGATGATGCAAAACTTAGAGTTTTTGATGCTTTCCGTCAGTGGCGACAGTTTGTGCACCGTTTATACGCACTCCGGTAAAGGTTCGTCGGAAAATGAAGTGTTTGAGGGCGAACATACGGCCACGATGAAGGTCATCCTGTCGAAGTCGGCGACGGTCGCGCCGGATGTGGTCATGGAGCGTTTTGTGGAAGCAACGCAGGCGATAGAGGGTCTTGAACTGACGTTCAAACAGGAAGAGAACTCGCTTGGCTCGCTGTTTGGAGGCGACGAGATTGCGCCGATTGTCGTCGAAGTGAAAGGGGAAAACTTAGAAGAGATCTCGGCGATAACCGATGAAATACTCGACAGGATGCAGGACATGGCCGGCATTTACAATGTGAAGTCGTCGATGGCCGACGGTGCGCCCGAATTGGTTGTGACAATCGACCGCACGATGGCGGGCATTAACAATATTTCGGCGCAAGCCGTGATCACGCAAGTCAGGCAACAACTGCAAGGCCGCGATGTGGGCAAGATGGACTACAAGGGTGAGATGCGTGATATTGTCATCAAGATGCCCGACGTGTCGGTAAAAGAACTGCAAAACCTTGTCGTCCGGAGCGGCAGCCAGGAGTTTCTGTTGCGCGAGATCGCTTCCATCGAAAGTTCGCTGGCGCCTAAGGAGATATTCAGGCGCAATCAGAACCGCATCAACAAGATTCTGGCCGACAAGGAGATGAACATATCGCTTGACAAGGCCGCACAACAGATACGTCAGGCCACCGGCAGCATCCATCTGCCCGACAACTATTCGATCACGGTGACGGGCGAGGAGGAGAAACGCCAGGAATCGATGAAAAGCCTGATGTGGGCGCTGATGCTGTCGATCGTGCTCGTTTACATGGTGCTGGCTTCGCAGTTCGAATCGCTGCTGCACCCGTTTACCATCCTGCTGACCATCCCGCTCTCGCTCGTCGGCGCCGTGCTGATGTTCTTCGTTACAGGCACGACGCTCAATATCATGGGCGTGATTGGCATCATCATGCTGGCCGGTATTGCGGTCAACAACTCCATCCTGCTGGTTGGGCGCATCAACCAGCTGCAAACGGAGATGAGCCTGAAAGATGCAGTCGTTCAGGCCGGACAGCAACGTATCCGTCCGATCTTCATGACAAGTCTGACAACGATACTGGCACTGTTGCCGATGTCGTTCAATATCGGCGAGGGCGCAGCGCTCCGCTCGTCGATGGCCATGGCCGTGATCGGCGGATTAGTCACCGCTACCTTGATGAGCTTAGTTGTAATACCGTGCGTATATTATGTGTTCGAGCAGATGAAAAGCAGCCTAACAAAGTCAAGTAAAAATTCATAATTATAAATTCATAATTCACAATTAAATAGATGAATTTTCTGCTCAATAAAAGGATAACAATCAGCATGTTGTTTATATCGCTTTCCCTGCTTGGGATCGTGTCGTACAAACATTTGCCCTTAGAGTTGTTTCCCAATGCGGAATTGCCTGTTTTGTCGGTGACTGTCAGTTCGCGGCAGAGCATGGACCCTGCCTACCTCGAATCGGAGGTCATCATTCCGTTGGAGGGCGCCATCAGTTCGGTTGGCGGCGTCGACAAGATGACGTCGGAAATATACAGCAACCGGGCGACCATCCAGATCGAGTTCAAGAGCAATGTCAACATCAAGACCACCTCGCTGCGTCTGGAAGAGAAGATGAAGGAGGTATCGTCGACGCTTTCTGACGATTTCACGCTTCGCGTACAGCGGGGAAGCGATGTCAGCACGATGATTTCCAGTAATTTCATGACCTTGCAGGTGCGTGGCGCGGGCGGCGTCGACCGCTTGCGCAATATTGTGGATGAAAAGGTGACGGCCGACCTGGAGAATATCGACGGCGTAGCAGCCGTCAACGTGTTCGGCGGACGGGAGAAAGCGATTGAGATACGGCTCGACCTGGCGGCGTGCAAGGCGTTGAACCTGACCACGACACGCATCGCGAACATGCTCAACAGCCAGGCGCAGGACAGGGTGTTCGTCGGGAATGTGAAAGAACACGACACGCAGTTTTTTGTTCATGTCACCTCGACCTATACCAGGATTTCCGACCTCGAAAACCTCATCGTCGCACCCGGCCCCGTCTTTTTGAAGGATGTGGCAACCATCTTCTTCGACCTGAAAGAAGAGACCTCGTACAGCCGTGTGAACGGGCTGGAGGCTATTTCAGTCTCCCTGATAAGCGATGCGCAAGCCAATATGATCGACCTGGCGAAACGAACCATTACCGTCGTCGATAATTTGAACGAGCGCCTGAAAGGGCTGGATGTAGAGGTGGTGATCGATAACAATCAGGCCGAGATCATGGAGGAGAGCATCGACCAGATCATTAATCTGGCGCTGGTCGGCGGACTGCTGGCCATCATCGTGTTGTGGTTTTTCCTTAAAAACTTCCGATTGGTCATCTTCATCGCCCTGTCCATACCCATTTCCGTTTATTCGGCCTTTAACTTTTTCTATGCGGCGGGAATATCCATCAACAGCCTGACGCTTATCGGGATGGCGCTGGCCGTCGGGATGCTGCTCGACAACAGCATTGTGGTGCTTGAAAACATTTACAGGCTTTCGGGTACCGGACTGTCGCCCGAACGCTCGGTGATACAGGGCACAACCGAAGTATGGCGTTCCATCGTGGCGGCAACCCTCACGACGGTGACGGTTTTCCTTCCGTTTCTTTTTACCGACAACTACTTGGTAAAACTTGTCGGCGAACACATCGGGGTCTCCATCATCTCCACGCTCATGGTCTCACTGGCGGTGGCGCTGCTGTTCACCCCGATGACGGCTTACCTGATACTGCGGTTGAAAAATAACCGCAGCGTGTTCTATGAAAAAATGACGCTTTCGCAGCGTCCCATTCAGATTTACCTTGTGCTGCTCAAGTCGTGCATGCGCAATCCGGGCGCAACCGTTTTCGGCGCTGTCGTACTGCTCTTCGGCACGCTGATCCTTTCGTTTTCACAGAACGTGCAAATGCGGCGGGAGGTCGACGATGTACGCTTCAATATCAACGTGACGATGCGCACGGGCAGCACGCTCGAAGGCACCGACAAAATTGTAAGGCTGCTTGAAAACAGCATCAAGGATGCCGAAATACCGGAAATGAAAGACGTGATCAGCCGCGTCAATCCCGAACAGGCCGTGTTGACCGTCGTGTTGCAGAAAGACTACAAGAAGATAGGGAAACGGGGTATAGCCGACATTCAGGCCGATATTCAGTCGTTGATACCGCGTATCGACAACGGACAGATCGTCATGTCGAACGCGATGGGCGGCGGCGGCGGTCAGGGCGGCGGCGGGATGAGCATGGGCGGGCTGGAATCGTTGATGGGCATGCTGGGGATGGGTTCCAACCAGGAACGCGTCGTGGTGAAAGGCGCCGATTACGAAATGATGCAGCTTGTCGGCGAGGATATACGTTATTTTTTAGAAAACCAGGACTTCATCCGCAGTTCGAGGGTGTCGTACACAGGCCGCCAGCCGGAGGTGCGCCTCAACTTCGACCAGATTCTGCTTACGTCGTATGATATTTCACGCGCCAACATCACAAGCGGATTGTCGGAACTGAACAAGGAATACCAGTCGGGATCGCGGTTCAAGGTCGGCGACGAGTATTACGACATCGTGATCCGCGAGAAACCGCCAATGGAAGAGGAAGAGGAGGAAACGCAACAGCAAAACAGGCAAGTGCCGATCGACAAGCTGCAAACGGTTCAGGTGGCCAATGCGGCCGGCGGACTGCATAACCTGCCCGACATTGCCTCCATCAACAAGGCTTTCGGACGCTCGCGCATATCGCGCGTCAACCAGGACAAGCAACTCAATGTGTTCTACACTTTCACGCGCGACGTCCAGCAGTCGAAAATCCTGCTCGAAGGCTACCGCGCCGACATCGACGAGATGATTGCCGCCTATAACATGCCGACGGGCGTCGCCATCGAAGTCATACACGAAGAAGACCAGCTGGCCGAGTTCAAGTTTCTTTTCCTTGCCGCTTTCATTCTGATATTCATCATCTTGGCATGTGTCTTCGAATCTGTTTCAACCCCGTTTGTCATGCTGTTCTGCATACCGCTGGCGGCTATCGGCTCGCTGCTGGCATTGCTGCTGACAGGCAACAGCAGTCTGAACAATGCCAACATCATGATCGGGTTCCTGATATTGCTGGGTATCGTGATCAATAACGGTATCATCCTGATTGATTATTCCAACATCCTGCGCAGTCGCGGTTACCGTCGCGAACGGGCATTGATGATGGCAGGACTGTCGCGTTTGCGTCCTATCCTGATCACGAGCATCACGACGATCATCGCCATGTTCCCGCTGGCCATGGGCGGCGGCAATGCGGCCTATTCAAGCGTTATCGGCGCTCCTTTCGCGATCACCGTCATTGGCGGGCTTGCCTTCTCGACCCTGCTGACGCTCGTTGTCATCCCTACCCTTGCCATGGGGCTGGAAAATACGATCACCTGGTATCGCGCGCTGTCGTGGAAGACGAAAATGTTCCATTTAGTAGTGGTGGTCGCCGGAATTGCCGGTGTCTATCTGTATGTTGACGAACTGATATGGCAATTGATCTATTTCGTTGCGATCGTCATCTTTGTGCCCGGCGTCACTTTCTTCGCGCAAACAAGCTTGCGGCGCGCCAAGTCGGACGTGGTCGACAAGGACAAGGAGATACATATTGTCGTAAGTAATATTGTCAAGATATACGACCGTGCGGGACGCTTCTCGCGACAGTGGAGCAGCGGGCTCGACTTGAACCGGCGAATGGGGCTGAAAACCGAGTATCACTCCCTGAAAGACTTTATCGGCCTGAGCTGGCAATTCGGGCTTTGGGTGTTCGGCATCTACTTCACCTGGTTCTATTTAGAGAGCAAGACCTGGATTTTCTTTTTATCTTTTGCCATCTATGCAGCCACGCTCTACCTGTGGCGTCGAATCCGCACCTATCTGTTCCACCGGTTTCCGGGCAGCCGGTCGGTGCGTTACTTCAACCGTTTCATCTTCTGGACTATTCCCGTACTGATTTTGCTGGAACTGTATGTGAAAATTGAAAATACGGCCATGGTTGCCATCATCGGCGTGCTGTGGGCGGTCGGGATCATCATCTACATCTCTTCGCAACACCTGTATGAAAAGGAAATCAACATCGAACGCATCAGCGGTCGGATGGCCGGACTGCGTCGTGCCTATTTCCGTTTTGTGAAAACCGTCCCCATCATCGGAAAGCGACGCCGTCCGTTCAAAGCCCTGCGCGGCATCTCGTTCGACATTAAGACGGGCATGTTCGGACTGCTTGGCCCTAACGGCGCCGGGAAATCCACCTTCATGCGCATCATCACGGGGATACTCGAACAGAGCTATGGCAGTATCTGGATCAACGGCTTGGATACGCTTCAGTATCGCGAAGAGCTGCAAAGCCTCATCGGGTTCCTGCCGCAGGAGTTCGGGACGTATGAGAACATGACGGCTTGGGAGTTTCTCGATTATCAGGCGATTATGAAAGGACTGAGCGACAGGAAGCAGCGAAATGAACGCATCGACTATGTACTGCGGTCGGTTCACCTGATCGACCGCAAGGACGACAAGATCGGTTCTTTCTCCGGCGGCATGAAGCAACGCATCGGCATCGCGCTGATCCTGCTGCACCTGCCGCGAATACTCGTCGTCGACGAGCCTACCGCCGGCCTCGACCCCCGCGAACGCATCCGCTTCCGCAACCTGCTCGTCGAACTGAGCAAAAACCGCATCGTCATCTTCTCCACCCACATCATTGAAGATATTTCAAGCTCCTGCAACCAGGTCGTCGTGATCAACAAGGGAGAGTTGAAATATTTCGGCGAGCCGATCGAAATGGTCGGCATGGCTGCCGGCAAGGTATGGCAGTTCATGATCGACAAGGATTCTTTTGAGCAGTTGGACAAATCGCTTGTCGTGCATAACATTCAGGATGGCGACATGATTCAGGTTCGTTATCTGTCGCAGACGCAGCCTTTTCCGGAAGCTGTTCAGATGGAGGCCAACCTGGAAGATGCTTACTTGTGTTTGTTGAAAAATATGTAAAATTAGAGTTTAGAGTTTAGATATTAGAGTTTAGATATTAGAGTTTAGATGAAAAATATTTTTATTGGAAGCTGTCCAAATTCCTAATTTATAATTACTTATTAACATGAAATATTTAACGCTTGGTTACAAAGTAGTCCGTTACAATCTGAAGATCATATTTGCCGGCAAGTTTTTTTGGTTTCTGCTGGCTTCGTTTGCCTTTTTTGCCTTTTTCATGTTCAACCTGGCGTGGAACAGACTGGAAATTAACGAGGGCGCCATCTACAACACGTTGATGTTCCCCTGCCTGTTGCTGATTTTCTATCCGGTGGTGTTCGGTATTCAGAACGACGAGGACAACCGGATACTCGAAATCATTTTCGGAATCCCCAACTACCGCTTCAAGGTATGGGGCGTACGCATGCTGATGGTCTATGTCGCCAATTATTTTATCCTTGTCCTCTTTGCCTATATTGCCCGTATCCTGCTTTATCCCGTCAACAGTTTCGAGCTGGCCGCGCAACTGATATTCCCCATGCTGTTTTTCGGCAACATGGCTTTCCTGTTTTCCACCGTCACCCGCAGCGGCAACGGCACGGCCGTTATCATGATTATCACCGGATTGCTGTTTTTTATTTTCATGAACTCCGGCAGCGGAGGCGTCAACATCAATATCGGAGGACCCAGCAGCAACCAGTCGGGAAGCATGAACAACTCCTTCTGGAACGTCTTCATCAATCCCTTCACCATCCCCGGCAACATGCACCCCATGATCTGGCAGGACACCATCATCAAAAGCCGCATCTTCCTCCTGCTGGGAAGCATCGTCTTCCTGATGATGGGTCTGCTGAACCTCCAGAAACGCGAAAAATTCATGTGAATTGGATATTTCAAAATTTTCTGTAATTTTGCACGCTGTTTGATAGCATGAAATAATAATTAATAAATTTGTATCAATGAAGAAACTAACATTTTTAATCCTGTTTGCTTTTTGTTCTCTGCTGATAATCAATGCGCAGGGAGTGGGCGCTTCGCCGGAGTATTTGAAAGCCATAACTTCCGAATGGAAGGGCGAGCGTTTCCCTGACGGACGTCCGAAAGTGTCGGACGACCTGTTGGAAAGAGCCAAAAAACTTCCTATAGAGGCTATCTGGGGCGCTCTTCGTAATAAACGTTACATGAATCAGTTTCAAGGCGAATGGCATATCATCCATCCCGACGAGGCAATGACAGGTCGCGCGATAACTGCTCAGTACATGCCTTCGCGACCCGACCTGGAAACTTACATTCGGGAGCAGGGTCAACTTGAAAAGCGCAATCCGCAAGGAGGAACCAACTCGTGGCCTATCGACGTGCTGGTCGACGGTGATGTATATGTGGCCGACGGTTTTGAAAAAATTGTGGACGGCACATTGATTGGCGACAATCTGGCCAATGCGATTTATAAAAATTCAAATAGGGGCGTCATCTTCTACGGTAGCGTGAGAGATGAGGAAGGCCTCGCAAAAGTTGCCGGTTTCAACGGATGGGTGATGGGCGTTGATCCTTCTTATATTCAGGGTGTTATGCTTACAGCCATCAATCATCCCATTCGTGTCGGCAGGGCTACGGTGCTTCCGGGCGACTTGGTGGTGGCCAAGAAATACGGTGTGATTTTTATTCCTTCACATCTTGCCGAAGAGGTTATCATTACAGCCGAAGTAACCGAACTGCGCGATGCGTTCGGCCACCAACGACTGCGTGAAGGCACCTACAAGCCCGGCGACATCGACAGCCAATGGTCGGATGCCATCAAGGCCGACTTCTTTCAATGGCTGAAAACATACGCCGGTGCGATCATGCCGAAAACGCCGGAAGGGAAAACGATGACGAATGCTGATTTGGAGGAGTATTTTAGGCAGCGGAATTGGTGAATTACTAATTACTAATTAAGAGTTACGGATGAGAAAGTTTTGTACAATAATAATAATATTGTTGGGGGTTGTGCCGGTGCGGTCGCAGTTGGTGAAATGGATGCCGGAGGATATCCGGATGCTGACAAAAGACTGGCATGGCGAGCGCATGCCCGACGGTCGACCGAAAGTAGCGGATACGTATCTTGAACGGTTGAAAAAAGTCACCATCGACGAGGCGTGGGAGTTTCTGAGAGCGAGAGGATATGAAAATCAATTCGAGAATTTCTCGGGTACGAACGAAAACAGCTGGGTCATCCTTCACCCCGACCAGCCCATGATTGGGCGTGTCTTAACCGCCCAGTATATGCCCATGCGTTTCGATTTCGACGATTACCTTCAGGAAGTAGGGAAAAAGCAGGGTATCGACAGGGTCAATAACAATTTGCCGGTCGCTTCCCTGAGCGAAGGCGATGTGTATGTGGCCGACGCTTTCGGGAAGATTGTCGACGGCACACTGCTTGGCGATGCGGTCGGCGGAACGGTTTACCGAAACAGTAAGCGGGGCGTTATCCTGAACGGTTCGGTACGAAAATTGGACGCACTGTATGAGATGGAAGGGTTCAACGGGTGGATCAGAGGTTTCGACCCCTCGTCGATCAGCCACATGGTTTGCGCATCGGTCAACGCACCCATCCGTATCGGACGTGTTACGGTGTTACCGGGTGATGTGGTGATAGCACGCCGTTCGGGCGTGATCTTTATCCCGCCTCAATTTGTTGTAACGCTTGTCCTCTCGGTCGAAGTAGCTGCCTTGCGCAACGAATTTAATCTGCTGCGACGTGAAGGAAAAATTGATAGTGGCACCGATTTCCGTACGTGGCTGAACGGGCAATCCAACCTGTCGGCGTCAAAGTCGGAGTTGGACGACTATTTTGAGCAACTGGCGCAACAAGCGGCAAGCACGCAACCGAGCAGGTCGCAACGGCAGTAGGAAAAAATTACTAATTACTAATTACTAATTACTAAACGACGACAAACCGAGTGCAGAGGCAAACTTGTTTGACTATGTCGAGGTGCGAAGGAGTTCTTTTTACGAAGTGAAAAAATTACGAATATGGAAATTAAAAAGATTATTGAAAAGGAAAAGGAAGAGATGACGCAGGCTGCGTCAGTTGAAGGCGAGCATGGACGTAGGGGCTTCCTCAAAAAGGCGGCCTGGGGCGGCGTCGCGTTAGGTGGCATGATGGGCGCTTCGATCGAAGATGCCGTCGCTTTCTCCACGCAAAACGTGAAAAGGGCCTCTTCGCCGTCGGAACTGAGAATAACCGACTTGCGTACAGCCGGCAGGATCATCAAGATTTACACCAATCAGGATATTTATGGACTGGGGGAAGTGCGCGATGGCGGCGACCCGCGCTATGCGCTGTTGCTGAAAAGCAGAATACTGGGTCTCAATCCCTGCAACGTCGAGATGATATTCAAAATCATCAGACAGTTTGGTTATCACGGTCGTCAGGGTGGCGGCGTGTGCGCTGTCGAAATGGCGCTGTGGGATTTATGCGGAAAGGCGTATGGCGTTCCCGCATGGCAGTTGCTGGGCGGAAGGTATCGCGACAAAGTGCGGCTCTATGCCGACACCCCCGACAAGGGCGGCGCCGATGCCATTGCAGCCGCTATCAAACACAGGGTGGAAGTACAGGGATTCACCTGGTTGAAGATGGACCTTGGCATTCATTTGGTTGACAATTCAAAAAACGACAAGCTTATCAACAGCAAGTTCTGGGATGGCGCCGGCGGACAGTATACGATGAATGTTCGCGGCTCCAATGTCATCGATTACATGGGCTATGGTTGGCGGGAGCATCCCTTCACTCAGATACAGCTGACCGATAAGGCCTGCGAGGAGATGGCGGCGGTTGTTGAAAAAGTACGCAATATCGTCGGTTATGAGATACCTTTATCGACCGACCACTATGGCCATTTCGACATCAATAACCACATCCGCATGGGCAGGGCTTTGGAAAAGTACCGATTGGCATGGCTCGAAGACGGCACGCAGTGGTATAATTTCAGAGACCTGAAAATACTGAAAGACGCGCTTGAAACGCCTGTCTGCACGGGCGAAGACACCTATTGCCTCAGAGGCCCCGGCTTAGGACTGGGCTTCAAGGACTTGATCGACGCACAGTGTGTCGACATCATCCATCCCGACTTGGCCACGTCGGGCGGGCTCTTGGAAACCAAGCGGATAGGCGACTATGCACAAGAGAACGGCATCGCAATGGCGATGCACATGGCAGGCACGCCGGTATGCTTAATGGCCAATGTTCACTGCGCGGCGGCAACCGAAAACTTCCTTGCGGTCGAACATCACAACCCCGATACCGACTGGTGGGAATCGATGGTGAAAATGACAGGCTCGCAGCCGATGATCACCAAAGGATATGCCAACGTGCCGCTCGATTCGCCCGGACTGGGCATTGAGTTGAACGACGACGTCATCAAGGAACGCTTCCTCAGGGGCAGAAGCGGCGAATCGACCGGCGGCTTCTTTGAGCCAACCGACGAATGGAACAACAAAAATTCGCACGACAGGCTTTGGAGTTAATTACTAATTACGAATTACGAATTACTAATTACTAATTACTAATTATGAATTATGATGTACGCATACAACAACACGAAAGATGAAGAATACGATCTTACATAAAATACTCTTGGGTGCTGCTATCCTGTTGAGCATCGTTTCGATGGTGATGATTTTGATGGGAAGCATTGCAAAGACCGGGCCGCTCCTGATCGGCCTCTTTATGTGTCTGGCAATTGGCTTCAGCGGTTTTAAGGCTACCAAGTCGTTTTCCTATACCGTCTGGATTTTTACGGCTGTCGTCGCTTCGATGTTTTACCCCCAGTATTTTACGTCGTACGGCAGTTTCGAATTGAAACGGCTCATAACGCCCCTGCTTCAAATCATCATGTTCGGCATGGGATCGCAGATGAGCCTGAACGATTTCAAGGGGGTCATCAAAATGCCGAAAGGCGTGATCATCGGTATTTGCATCCAGTTTACATCCATGCCGCTCATCGCGTTTGCCATCTCCCGGATTTTCAATTTCCCGCCTGAAATAGCAGCTGGCATCATCCTTATAGGCTGTGTGCCAAGTGGTTTGGCTTCCAATGTGATGGTGTTTATCAGTCGGGGCAATCTTCCGCTGGCTGTCACGATTGCTGCTTGTTGCACCCTGCTGTCGCCTTTTGTTACGCCGTTGTTAATGAAGACATTGGCAGGGCAATTCATTGAAGTAAGCGCTTTGGCCATGATGCTCGACATCATGCACATGATTATCCTGCCGATTGTAGCCGGGTTCATCTTCAACCTGTTTTACAATGCGAAAGACACGCGAAAGTCTGCCATCGCGCAGTTGTGCGCCTATTTCATTGTCATCGTACTGACTAACCTGATCCCTTTATTTACGCAAAATGCCGGTATTAGCGCCATTGCCTGGGGCATCGTCAAATCTACATCGTTGTTTATCGTCCTGCCGATGGTCGGCGCATGGATACTGCGCGCCGTGCTGAAAGGCGACCGGGTGCTGATCAAAAACGTGCTATCGTCGTTTTCGATGGTTGGCATTGCCTTTATCATCACGATCATCACAGCGGCAGGTCGCGATAGCCTCCTTACCGTAGGAGGACTTCTACTTTTCACAAGCCTTCTCCATAATGTCTCCGGATACTCACTGGCCTACGGCGTCGCCAAGCTTTTCCGCATGTCGGAACAGGACTGCCGGACGATTGCCTTCGAGTGTGGGATGCAAAACGGCGGACTGGCTTCAGGCTTGGCAAACGAGATGGGTAAGATAGCCACCGTCGGACTGGCGCCCGCCGTTTTTGGGCCGTTGATGAACATCACAGGCTCCGTCCTGGCAAGCTGGTGGCGGGGTAAAACACCGAAAGAACTAAAAACAAATCATTAATCCATATTTCTTATGAACAAGTTAAATCGAAGAAATTTTCTCAGAACCTCGCTTTTAGGTGGTGTTGTCGTTTCAGCAATGCCCTCCTACGCCATGCACGCATTGGCGGCGCCTACAAAAGTAACTGTTGACAGCAATGCCCGCGTCTCGCTTGCCACCGGTGGCGATCGGGCGGATATTGCTTTCCGTGCCTTACAGCCTTTTTCCAAACAAATAGCACAAGCCGCAGGCAACAGGCGTATCATTGTGAAGCCCAACATGGTCACCTCAACCATCCAGTTAAGCGCCATTCACAAGGACACGATTGAAGGCATCCTGGAATTTTACAAGTCCATCAACAAGCTAAAGAATGTCATCGTCGCCGAATCGGTGGCCGATGGTGCCACCATGATTGCATACGACAACTATGGCTATATCCCGGTGGCCGAAAAATACAAGGTGAAACTAATTGATTTAGACGAGACGCCCCCACAGCTTCTTTACGTGATGGACGAGCTCGACTTGCATCCGAAGCCTGTACGGATGTCGTCGTACATGCTTGACCGCAACAATTTTGTCATGTCGGTCGGTCGCATGAAAACGCACGACCGTGTCGTAGCCACCCTATCGCTCAAAAATGTGGTTGTCGGCGCTCCCATCAAGGACCCCGGTTATGGCTGGGGCAGTAACCGCCGTCAAGGCGCCAAATCCGACAAAGCCATCGTGCACGGCAGCGGGTTCAGGGGAATCAACTACAACCTGTTTTCGCTTGCCGCCTCGATTCGTCCCGACCTCGCGTTCATCGACGGTTATGAAGGGATGGAAGGCGACGGGCCCAACAATGGCACGCCGGTCGACCACAAAGTATGTGTTGCCGGTTTGGACTGGCTCGCCGTCGACCGTGTCGGCGTCGAACTGATGGGTATCGATCCCGCGAAGATAGGATACCTGACGTACTGTGCCAATGCAGGAATGGGTCAATACGACATCCACAAGATTGAAGTCGTCGGCGAGCAATTGGCCAGCCATATCAGAACCTACAAGCTGTCAAAAAATATCGACAAGCAGTTGCAATGGATGACGCCCCTCAAGGAAAAAGGGGAATCGCTCTATTAACAAGTCATTAGTGGCCACTAACGACTTGTTAATAATTAGTAATTAGTAATTAGTAATTAGTAATTAACACAAAATCTTCCATTAGGCCGTAGTCGATCAGTTGATAGGCCGTGCCGGGGATCTGCGCTGAAATGTTTTTCCAGTGTCCGGGTGCGGCCAGTCCTGGAGCCGGATTTTTGTAATGCGGCCCCAGCAGGTTTTTGTTACTCCCTATGATATTGACATCTATCTGATTTTTACCTGCTCGAAGATACGAAGTGACATCAATCCGGTACGGGTCGAAGGCGATGATACCGGCTTTCGTCCCGTTCACATACACTTCGGCTACCGTTCCGGTCCATTTACTTAGTGATACCTGATAGGCGCCCGAAATTTCAGGGATGTCAAACGACTTGCCATACTGAAAGCCATGCGAATAAAACGGTTGCTGCTGTTCTTTCCAGCTGCCGAGCGTGAAAATGCTTACCGGCGCACTGATACTCCAGCCTTTCTCTTCGGGGACAACTGCAAAATCACCGATAATATAGACGGGCTCGATCTCTGCCAGTACACGCATGGGCGAGATGCTTAGTTCAACCGTGTTCAGCCCCTTTTTTACGGCTCCTCCGATGGCATAGACGCCAAACGATTTGTCAATCCACCATTTTCCCGGAATGGGTTTCAACGTTTCCCCATTGAATTTCACCGTAAACAATTCAGGGCGCTCGGCCACTAACTGCATGCCCGAATAATCAAAATCATCGTTTACCGTGAAACCGTACTTCGCCGTGAAACCGCCGTCCGTAAATTGGTCCCTGTCGAGGATGTTCCGTTTGTACTGCACCGAAGAGTTCCACGGGTTGCCATTCACGAAGCCATGCGCTTTGAAGACGATATCTGCTGCCTGCGAAAAATGGACGTTCTGATGCGTCTGACCCTTTACAGTCACGTCGCAAAAATCAACGTTCAGCGCATTCTCCTTCATACGCCTTACCGTTGTCTTGCCGGTGGCGGCAACGACTGTCCCGCTGGCCTCCGTGTCGATTTTGGTGGGATATTTGCCGGTAGCCCTGTATGAACTGAACAATAACAGGCTGCCGGCAGGCTCCAATCTGAAACGAGCCGACAGCAGTCCGCCGACTTTTTCGGCAGGATATTTGTAAATCTCACCGCTCATCGCATCCATTACTAATAAGGTCTGTCCTTTTATGGCTAATTGGCCGCTCGACGCTTCCTCCATCGACGAATTGACAAGGAAGACAAGCTCTCCGTCGGCAAACATGCGACGTTGATGAAACAGGTTTCCGTTGCTAAAACTTATTTTAAAATCTTTGGCGGTGAAATATTTATCGATGACATCTTTGTTTAGTTCCTGTTCCCTGACAATCGCTTCGTTTTTCATGAACGAAGCCAAACCGTCGTCCGGCTCGCCGTCGATCAGGTGTGGCTCCGAGAAGCAGACTAACCGTCCGCCCTGCGCCACAAACTGACGAAGCAGCTCAAAGGTAGGTCTGTTAAGGGTCTCGCTCATCGGCGCGACAACCACCGTCGCGTAGGCGGCTTTCCCCACGACAAACTTCCCTTTCTCCACGCGTCCCTGGTCCTTGATGATATTTTCCGAGCCTAAGTCGTATTCAACCTGGCTCTTTTCCAGCTTCGTCACGAAATCCTGAAAATTTTTGCCGATCTGCATCAATGCCGGATTACTGCCGGTATGCGAATAGTAGCTCCACAGGGTGGCGTTGGGTTCGAGTACCAACAGGTCGTTTTGCTGGAATCCTTTGCTTGTCACTAACGACAAACGTCCGAAATAATCGTTCATCACACGGTAATTGTCAAACCACGGCGAATGATAGGAAAAAACGGGCGGGTAGTCATACTTGCGTGCACCGGTCAACGTTTGATGCACAAGGTGCTGGTTCATGAAATTCACGCCAAGCACATATTCCCAGTCGCCCAGTCGTTTTAAATCCTTGAAAGTCACCTCCCAGCCGCCGCCGCCATACGTTTCGCTAAGGGTACGCATGTACCCCATTTGGTTCGCTGCGCTGCGTAACTCTTTCACTGCACGCACATTACCGAACTGCGCGGTAGGCGAGTTCTCATTAAACTGGTTGAACAGCATATCGATGGCAGGCGTCTGATGCCATGCGTACATGGCCATATTATCCGGCCCGTCGTTCATCTGCGGCCATCCATGCTCCCAGTAATGACCTGTCCATTGCAGGTTATTCGCTTCGGTATAGGCGTACCACGGTTTTGCCCAACGGTCGACGAACAGTTGCAGTAATGTTTCCATATAGTTGTGACGGACTTTTTTCCATGCGCCTGTTTCTTCGCTCAACAGCGGGATCAAAGGCTTCAAGTCATATCCCCACTGTTTTTGGAATACCTCAAACAAATCGGGCGTCCAGCGCATACCGCCCGAAGTGACGATATTGGGCTCGTCGGTGAAAATACCCGGAATCGCTTTGCCGAATTCGTTTTTATGCGATTCATACCCTTTCATTGTCAGTTCGATAAACTTTTCCGTCACGCCCGGCACCAATAAATCGACGTACGAAAAGCCTCCATACCAGTCTGATTTGCGGTAATATGTTTTTTTGTACAGGTAATACGCACCCTGTTTGCCCTTGTATTCGTTGATGGAAGCCGTAATGTCCTTCCACGAATCGCCGTTTTTAATCAGGCAGATAAAATAGTCATCCGCATTGTCGGGGAGTAGTTCTCGCTTTTCTAATTGAAGCCCTTGTCCCTGATTGTACGATTCGGGCATTTCCTGCGGTACATGCCCTCCTGCAAAACCGCTCGGATACGAATTTTCATCATAAATCCAGACTTCCAGGTCCATTTCCTTCCCTTTCGCGACCGTATAGGCAAAGAGCTTGAACCAGTCGTCGGAAAGATACTCCGTGATCATGCCCGGTCGCGGATGGACAAAAAGCCCTCCGAAGCCCTGTTCTTTCAATTCGGCTAACATTCGGTCCAGTTCACTTTCAGTCACCTGGCCGTTCCATACACAAAAAGGCATACTGCGATACGCCGAGGGCGGGTTCGCAAACTCCGATTCGATTGTGCTGAAATCGTCGACAATATCGTTCCGGTGCTGACATCCAGCCATCACGGAGGCGAATAAAATCAATAGACAAACCATTACATCATACTTTTTCATAGTTCTTATTTTTATTTTCGTTAATTTAGGTTACAAAGATAACGATTTTGTCCGAGTTCTCGGATAAAAAAACATTCATTTGTCTCTGTCGTGCTGAATTTACTGCAATTCATTAATCATTTTAACAGTCACAACGCTTTCAACAATAAGATTATTGCGACAAATGCAAAAATAAAACCGGTAATGATTCGCGGCCAATGTTTTTTGAAACTCACTTCCTTAAAGACAAAAATTCCGATCAGTATCGTCCAAACCGCGTTTAGTTGGGTTATGCTCCAAGAAACACTTCCTGCAATCAGGGTATATGAAAAGATGCTGAGAATCGTGGCTGTGAGATACATCGCACCTGAAATGACAGGGAGCCAGTTTTCGCGTGAAAGTCGTCCTATTTCTTTTGGTTTTCGCTTTTGAATAACAAAGATTATTGCGGCTGAAACAACAACAGACAATGAGTGATACAATAATTGACTGTAGATAAATCCTTGATTTGTAATTATTTTATTAATAAATGCAGTAACGCCAAAACAGGCGGCAGCTAAGAGCGCGAACAATATGCCGCTTTTGTTTGACTGTTTACTGCCATTATCCGACTTAATGGTAAACAGCACTGCGGAAATAAACATTGCTGTCATGCCCAAAAGAAGCCAAAGAACTTTTGAGCCTGTCACTTCGTTCAGAAACGCCAACATTAAAAGCGTGCCTATCGGTCCCTGAAAATTTTTCCACTGATTGAATCTGGTGAGCCCAATTTTATCAATGGCGATATTGAAAGAAACAATGCCGCATACCCACACAACACCTCGTAATGCTGTCAACACGTGCCATGGGCTTAGCAGGTTTTCCTGTTCGCGTAATCCCAAGCCCCACACGGCAGAGCAAACAACCACACTGCCCACAAGATATGCAACCCCAACCCACATGGTATAAAGTGTTGCGTTTTGCTTTGAATACTTTCGTGGGACAGCGTAAACAGCGAAAAGAACACTCACGATAACAGCAAAAAGAATGCCCGAAATCATAAAAACATTTTACAGATTACCGGTCAGTAAATTTCCGGCATTTTGAAAGTAGGTCAAGGGTTTTGGCTATTCTGTCCACTTTCGTTTGCTCGGTCTTGGCAGCATATATCCACTTGACGTAATTATGCTGTTCGCTTTCGGTAAGCGAATTGAAAAACCGGATTGCATCGGCGTCTTCTTGCAGGCACAGTAACAGTTCTTCGGGGACTTCCATCGGTTCATTGTCGGGGTATAAAACGATGTGAACAAAATCGCCTGCCTGTTTCTTTATCTTCTTTCGGATTGCAGCCTTCACAAACAGCATTAATGTACCCTCGCCCGACGGCATTAAATGGTATTTGCTGATTGCAAAGCCGTCAATCGTGCCTTTTACCTTTACCCAACCAAACGGCGTATCTTTGGCAGGCGGAATTTCGGGGATAATCGTATAAGTCCAAGCAGGTTCGCAGGGAGTTTTTACAAGCAAATATTGCTTGTCTACCAATGGTTTCTCGTTCATATAAGTCATCTTCAGTCTTTTAATTTCGGATATTTATTACTTCGTCCGAAATATTCGGCAAATTTCGGACAAAGATAAATATTTTTCTGCGAATTGAAAAAAAATGTCCAATTGAATCATTTTTTTTCGATAATCCGAAAAATGTATTTCTAATGAACAAAATTTCAGATAAAATATGGTCATAAGTATTTGATTCTATTATTATTAACCACTGTTAGCGACTAACTTGAGGTTATATTTTTTTGCAAGATTTAACAATTTTCGTCTTTCCCAATCCTCCTGTTTTTGTTTGTAAATCACTTCTCCGTGTTCGTGGTATGCCTTTCCGTAAGCTAGGGTATTGTAAAAGAGGATAGCCAGTTTTCTACAGGTGGCTATGATGGCTTGCGCCTTTCCGATTCGTGGTGCAAGCCGTCGGTAAAAAGCGCCGAGCGCGGTGTCTGTTTGCGAGATGGAGGGGATGAGCTTTCGGAAAGCCTGCGCGGCGGAGCTTTTTATCCGGTCGGTTTTTGCGGATATGACGTGTCCACCGGTAATTTTGTTGTGCGGGACAAATCCGAGGTATGAGGCAAAATGGTGAGCGTCGGGAAATTTGGACATGTCAGTGCCTACTTCCGATATGATTTGCAGGATGGCGTTTCCCCTGATTCCGGGTAAGGCGGAAAGGTCGGCACCGAGTACATGAAAAAGTACATCTTCCAGGTTTTCAGTTGTACGGATGTCGTTTTTCCCTTTTGAACTGCTTTTCCCGTTATCGGGTCTTTTTTCCTTCTTTTCTTTTTTGCGGGGAAAAAGTTTTAACAGTTTTGTGATTTGTTTGTCCAGATCGCAGAGTTGCCTGTCAAAGAAACAATATGACTGGTAGTTGATTTTAAGCAGATAGAGCTGGTCTTCCTTATAATATCCGGTAAGGGCTTCCGTAATTTGCGCTTCCGATTTTTTGCAGCGCGGGTCGCGAAGCGCCGCCAGACGCTTATATTTGCAGCAGTTTACGCAAACGATGAAGCTGGAAATTTTGAGGGATATACAGGCATCGAAACGGCGGATACGACAATTGAACGCGAAGGAATTATAATTGAATTACACTGTAAACAACTTATTAACAAAGGAATAAATGGAAACTATTCAAATTATGCTGGTCGACGACCACAGCCTTTTCCGCAGGGGAACGAAGGCTATTTTCAGGTGCGATTATCCCGACATCGTGGTAACGGGAGAGGCGGAAAGCGCCGAAGAGATGTTCCGCCTGCTTGCCGCCGGAACGCCTGCTGACCTTATCCTGCTCGACATCAACCTGCCGGGCGGCATGGGCGGCGATGAAGCAGCCCGACGGCTTCGCCGCGAATATCCCGCCGTGAAAATATTGGCCATCTCCGCTGAAAACACGCAGCAAACGGTGCATGCCATGCTCGAAGCGGGTGTCAACGGCTTTATCACCAAACAGCAGGGCATCGAGGACGAACTGGCTCAGGCCATCCGCTCCGTAGTGGGCGGACTGGATTACTTCGGACGCGACATATCCTACATCCTCTACGACGTGGTGAAGTCCAAATCGCTGACACAATCCGCTACCCCCGACTTTTCCACGCGCGAACTCGACGTGATACGCCTCTGCGGCGAAGGCCTCATGGGAAAGGAAATAGCCGACCGCCTTGGCATCAGCCCGCATACCGTCACTACCTACAAATCCCGTATCTTTGAAAAAATCGGCCTCAACAGCACCATCGAAATGGTGAACTATGCGCTGCAAAAGGGGATCATACGGATTTGATGCCGACTTCGATAACGGACTGTTGTACGTAGCAACCTTGCCCTCTCCGAGCGCAACGGCGCCCTGACGGAGCGCAACGGTGCCCTGTCGGAAATGAACGCCACGAAGGACAGGTTTTTCAGCATCATCTCGCACGACCTGAAGAACCCCGCCATCGCGCTGAACGAAGCGCTGCGGCTGCTCGCCAAGGAAGGAATCCGGTGGAACGCCGAAACGCTGACCGGCTACTACGGCGAAAAGATGCTCTCGTCCGGTCGGCTTTCACCCATTTCGCGTGCGGACGTTTATTTTCTTCTATTTCTCCTTTCAGCAGACTTCCCATCACGCCCATTATCAAAGACAACTTTTCGCGTCTTCTCAAGCGTTAGCGCTAAAACCTGTTCTACCGTATGGTCGATGCAATAACCATCATTGAATAACTCGACGGAGAAAGCGCCCCGAAAACCACCCTGATACAACATCGGAATGAGTATGTCAAAAGGACAGATACCATCGCCCGGATATACCCTGTCGCTATCTTTTAGACGTTCGCGGGGGGGATCGACCGGATAGTCGTTCAAATGAAATACAGGAAGTTTCGCAACGTTGACCAAGCTAAGGCTTTCAAAGGAATTGCCGCCGCGGTATAAATGGTAGAAATCCAGCAGCAAATTGGCGTCAGGATGTCCGGTAGCAATGGCAATATGCACAACATCAGCCAGTTTAGATAACGCACCCGAACCCCATAATTCGAGTAACGGCGTGACACCCAGCGCCCTTCCAGCCTCGATGACATGCAGAAAACGCTGCGCATAGTCATCCAATCGACTGCTGTCAAGGCGCTCAACACCCATCATGGGAGCGGCGATGAATTGCCCGCCAAGCGTAGCGGTGATCTCCATCTCGCGTTTCATCTGCTCCAGTCCGGCTTCGCGCCGACGTTGATCGTCGACCGCCCACTGTGCAAAACCGATGATGTTTTCCAATCGAAGACGGTTGTCATTGAGCCTCGCCGTCAGGTCGGTCAATCGACTTCCCTTATCCTGAAAAGACTGTATATCCGACATCCAAAGTTCGATACCGTCGAACCCCGCTTTGCCGCATGCTTCGATCTGCCGGTCGACCGATAGCTTGTACGGTCGAATGGTGGATACATTGAGACTCAACCTGAATGGTGCAGGTTTTTGTGTCTGGTCAGGGCTGTATCCCGTTGTGGACTGGTTGGCCGTGGCGGACTGGTTGGTCGTGGCGGACTGGTTGCCCGGCATGTCTTTTGCATGCAAGGATTCAACGTCGACAGCATAGTTGATAAACGGCGTCATCGCAAGCGTGCCGACTCCCATCGTTTTAAAAAAATAACGTCTTTCCATATTCGTAGTTTTTAGAAATGTATCATTAATATTTCGCCCCCATCATGTTGTCTGGCGGCAGGCGATTGGTCTGTTTCAGATGGGCGCTGTTCCGGGAAGCGGACTGATGTATTGACTCATATCCACATTGCCCAGCGTCAGCTCGTCAGGCATCAGGTTCAGGTCGGACTGTGTCATCTCATCCCAGGTAACGGCTTTCCCCGAATACGCCGATTCGCGAGCCATGATGCAAGCCATGGACGAAACAGCCATCGTCTCGGCCTGTTCGGTCAGCACGTTGCCTTTACGAATCTGATTGACCAGTTCGACGTGTCCCAACGCCCACGATTCGTGTTGCTTGAATTGCTTCCGGGCGGCTTCATCGTCGTACTGCCAAACGACATTCCCGTCGAGGTCGCGTATGGTTGCCTTTCCGCCTACGGTACTCCACGAGCCTTTCGTTCCCTGAATGATTTCGGCAACACGGTTGTCGCAGTTGTCTATCTGGCGTGCCATGGCATGAAGATGTACACCGCCTTCATATTCGATGTCTGCGCTGAAATTATCGTAAATATCGCCGGTTGTCCGGCGCAGGCGCGATCCCATTCCGATGGCGCGCACCGGCTTCGCATGCGAGAACCAGGTGAAAACATCCAAAGTATGAATCAACTGGTCGATCACGTGGTCGCCACACAGCCAGTTCCAACTGAAAAAGTCGCGCAACATATATTCCATATCCGTCCATTCGGGGCGTCGGCGCGCAAAATTCATGTGACCCTGGTTCCAATACACATTACCCGATGTTATGCGACCGATATGACCTTCCTGCACCTTTTTATACGATTCGATATAATCGCGACGGTAGTGACGCCAGCACGTGCCGGTGATGATATTCAGTCGTTTCGTCCGCGCCAGTTTGACCGCCATCATGAATGTCCGGTATCCCACTGCATCGATGGCAGCAGGTTTTTCGCAATACACATGTTTCCCCTGTTCAATGGCATACAACAAATGTACGGGGTGAAACAGTGAGGGCGTAGCGACGATCACCACGTCCACATCAGCTTCGCAAGCCTTTTTGTAGGCGTCGAACCCCAAAAAACGCATGTTTTCGGCAATCTCGTTGTTCTTGTTTTCTTTCAACAATTGGCAGAGCCTGTCTGTCTTGTCCTTGAAAATATCGACGCAAGCCACGATCGACACATTGTTTGCGGAATCTAAGAAGTTTATTGCCGCTCCCGTGCCCCGCGCGCCACAACCCAAAAGCGCCGCTTTCAACGGCTTGCCGTCGATGGCTTTGTCGCCCAGTTCGGGTATGTATACTTCGTCGGCATGACGCAGTGGCGTCAGTTTACTTTCGTTGCCTCCCACGTTTGCACAAGAACTCAAAGCGGCTCCGGCACCCAACGCACCGACCGCACCCATCACGGTGGCGCTTGAGTTCAAAACGGCTCCGGCGCCCAACGCACCCATCACGGTGGCGTTTGAGAGAAAATCTCTCCTGTTAATCGAATTTGTATTCATTCCTTTTGAAAGAACACAGGATGACTATACATTACCATTCTCAAACTTCCCCGTTGATTTTACCATATTTTCGATAATAACTGGCAAGGGATTTTTGAAGAATTTCAATCGTTTTGTCTCTTTCAGCTACCGTATTTTTGCTTTCAGCTACCGTTTTTTTAATTTCAGCTACCGTTTTTTTACTTTCAGCAATCTTTTTTTTGTTTTCAGCAATCTCTTTTTTACTTTCAGCAATCTTTTTTTTGTTTTCAGCAATCTTTTTTTTGTTTTCAGCAATCTTTTTTTTGATTTCAGCTAACTCTTTTCTTCTTTCGGCAATGTCTCTTAATAATGCGTTCATGTCTCTATAATTTTTTAGTGAATCATCGTATTCCTTTCTGTCTTTTTTTGACATCTTTGCAATTTCGACTTTTGCAAACAATCTTTCAAAAACCTTATTATGAAGTGGTTCCGGCACGTTTTCGAGCTTTGCAAATGCTTGAGTATAAACATCCAGTTATCCAAATCGCTTGCCAATGCGCTTTCTCATCTTCAGCAAGCATCGAATGACTTGATGTACGGGCATCACCTGTCGATTTATCCTTCATCATTTCGTTTTTTGAAAATTAAACACTGCAAATATAGATGAAATTTTCCACATAACACACAAATGGATAAAAATTTTTCCGCATTTATAGGGGAAAATAATTCTACTTCTTATTCTCCACTATGGCACGGATGTCCAACAAGTACATTTGACGTCCGTCCCAATTCGGCGAATCGACAATCACAAACTTTCCGTCCTGCGTGCTTCGGGGATGTGTATCACAACGCCATTCGCCACTATATTCGCGAGGCGAATGAAAGTCGGCCAGCTGTATCTTCTCGCCTGTTTTTTCATGGTAAAGGTAAATGGACTGTATCCGTGCAGGTCCGGATGGATAGGTATCGTTCAATATCCAGTCGGTTCCAGGCAGATACGTGCAGTGCCCGTTTTGCGTCATGACGCCTTTCCCTGTATGTACAATATTTTCCGTCGGCGAATCTTCAAAAAGAAAAAAACCGTTGCCCTGCTCGGGGACGCGGGTCCATGCAAGGATATGCGACGGATCACGCCAGATGAAATGGGACGTATAGTTGTAAGGGTCGATGATCCGCAAATCCGCCCCGTCGGCCGATGCCGTAAACATGCGTGTCCCAAAACCGCCCACTCCGCCATATTTCCTGTTCTTCTCGGCATCCGCATACCTCCAGCGGTGCAGAAAGATAAAACGGCTTCCGTCGGGATTTACCAAAAGATGGTTGAACCAGTGTTTGGCTTCCGCAAAATCTTCATCAAAAGGATTGGCTATTGCGGCTGCCTGCGCCAACGTGACGATGAGCTTGGCTTCGCCCGACTTCAAGTCGATTTTCCAGATTCCCGAACTTTCGGGGGCAAGCACTTCACCGTTCGGATCGGGTATTCCTGCATATCCATATCCGGGACGCGTATCGTTGACGCGCCGGTAATCGGTCGTTACCGCCCATTTGCCGTCGGGACTCAATGCGTATATCGCCCACGGAATAGTTCTTTTCCGGCGCGTTTTAATGTTCATGATGTGGCAAACGAACCGGTCGCCTTCCTTGTCGTTCCACAACACTTCGTTGTCGGACCCCGGTATGAACTGCAGTTGACAGCCCTGTTGCCAGCCCCAAGCCCTCGATTCGCCCAGTGTAATCCATTTGCAGTCGTCGTGAAGGTCTATCATGCCGATTTCAATCACATCGTCGGGCCTCGGCGAACGGTGCTCGAACATCGTTTGCATTCCCAACACATAACGATTGGACGGGTCGCACTGGATTTTGTCGTAATAGGCAAACCAGTGATAACCGGGCTTTGAAGTGATCCTCTTTACGGGAACATACATCTTACTAATGGAATCCACGCTGGCAATGAGGTCATTGTCGGGATTCCTGAACAGATCGTCAATACTTTTTGACGAGCAAGAACTGACATACAGTATGACAGTAATGATTAATGGTATTTTTTTCATGATGAGTAATGATTAATTAAAGTTCAAATTTGAAACCTGAAACCTGAGACTTGGGATCCGATTGAATTGAGCAATCCAATGCAAAAACCCGCTTCGTTGGCAAACATTTTGTCGTTTGAGAACTGAAAGCTAATGTTGATACAAAGATAGTCTTCCGGCATGGTTCGACAAGGCTCACCAACCATGGTTCGACAAGGCTCACCAACCATGGTTCGACAAGGCTCACCAACCAACCGTTTTTCCAACCTTCCGATAGTTGTCGTCTTGCCATACTGCCGCCCCCGATTGATGGTGAAGTATTTTCTTTCATCTACCATTCGGAAAATCTGCTCAATCTTTTCTTCTATATTGACCATGTAGTGCATGTCGCGCACACATAAACCCGTTACAATAAATTCGCGCATATTCGTCTAAATTTGAACTGTAAACGTACATGAAAAATTTGGATTTTCCAAGCGCGTCGAATGAAAAAGCTTTTTTCAAAGGAAAGATAAACAAAAATTGCTAACAAGATGATATACCTTACCATTCTCAAGTTTCCCCGTTGATTTTACCAAATTTTTGATAATAACCGGCAAGGGATTTTTGAAGAATTTCAATTGTTCTTTTATTTTCTGCAATCGTTTTGTCTCTTTCAGCTACCGTTTTGTCTCTTTCAGCTACCGTTTTTTTGCTTTCATCTGCCTCTTTTTTGCTTTCATCTGCCTCTTTTCTGCGTTCATCTGCCTCTTTTCTGACTTTTGCAATGTCATACAATAATGCGTTCATATCTCTCAATAATGCGTTCATGTCTCTATAATTTTTTAGTGAATCATCGTATTCCTTTCTGTCTTTTTTTGACATCTTTGCAATTTCGGCTTTTGCAAACAGTCTTTCAAAAACCTTATTATGAAGTGGTTCCGGCAAGTTTTCGAGCTTTTGCAAATGCTTGAGTATATACATCCAGTTATCCAAATCGCTTGCCAATGCGCTTTCCTCTTTTGTGAAAAACGGCAATTCAAGGAACACCATCGTCAGTTTTGAGTAAAATACCCGACGGAGTTCAATGTCGTACAATTGCACATAAGTAGCAAACTTATCCGATTCCCTCGTCTTTCGCGCCGCTTCGCCGTCAAGCGGAAATGCAACGATATTGACCGAATACACCGGCTTCAACTCGAAATTCCAGTCATCGCCCTCCTCGTTCTTGCCCTTCTTGCTCTCGCCCTGCTCCTGAATAAGACGCGAAGCGTAATATACTACCCTGTCCTTGAAAAATGTCTGACGATAATGCTGCATCTCTATCATGATCAGTTCGCCTGTTTCCAACGTACAGTACAGGTCGAAAATGGTTTTCCTGTCGTCTTCCGCACGACCCTGTTTTTCCGGATTGTCATACGTCAAATCTACAATCTTATCCTTGAGCCTCAACGCAGCATTCAGAAAATGAATCAGAAATTCCTTGTCGCCAAAGATATATTTGAACCCGAAGTCCGTCAACGGATTGATATACTTGCTTACCGGTTTCGGTTCCGGTTCCGGTTCCGGTTCCTTCTCGTGCTCTTGAAAGCGTTTCTGCGCTTTCTCATCTTCAGCAAGCATCGAATGACTTGATGCAGGGGCATCACCTGTCGATTTATCCTTCATCATTTCGTTTTTTGAAAATTAAACACTGCAAATATAGATGAAATTTTCCACATAACACACAGATGGATAAAAAATTTTTCAGCATTTTACGACGGATCACGCCAGATGAAATGGGAAGTATAGTTGTAAGGGTCGATGATCCACAAATCCGCCCCGTCGGCCGATGCCGTAAACATGCGTGTCCCAAAACCGCCCACT
>Ga0082212_10000577_pt1 | contig 52848 bp, 43 predicted proteins | sample TergutNt197P3_FD_71548 | JGI IMG/M metagenome (GOLD analysis project Ga0082212, IMG submission 71548) | Neocapritermes taracua P3 segment gut microbial communities from Petit-Saut dam, French Guiana - Nt197 P3 | ecosystem: Host-associated > Arthropoda: Insects > Digestive system > Gut ...
CAGGCCAGTGGTTTCAGCGTCACGGACGACCATCGGCAAAAGCTGTATGAGATGCTGTGCGCATCGGAGATCAGGGCGCAGCTTTGCCTGTCAGACAAAATACGCAACGCTATCGTAGCTGTCAACATGGGCAAGACGTCTGTGTTTGCCATCCAGCGGGATACAACCGAAGCGACTTGCGCGGTCACCCTTACCCTGACAAGCGGATCGGTGCTGTCTGCGAGCGAAGCTCAGACCATCGCGGAGATAATCAGAGGCAGCGTGCAGGGTATAAAGTATGAGAACATCACCATAGCAGACAGTAAGCTCAACCATTACTCCGTGGGCGACGGAGCTGTGGACGTAAGTACGGAGCTCCAGCAACGCATAATGCTTGAGAATCTTCTCATCCAGCAGATAAAAACCCAGGGCGAAGCGTTCTTTACGCCGATTTTCGGGGTTTATAACGTTAAAATCCAGCCGCACGTCGTGCTGGATTTCGATAAAATAACCGAGGAGTCCATAATGTTTTCCCCGCCCATACCCGGTGAGATGGACGGCATCGTGCGCAGCATGTCCGAACTGTACGAACTGCAGCGTATAGCCGGCGCTGCCGAAGGACCTCCGGGAACGGATACGAACGGTATGGGCGCTACCGAGTACCCGTACGGTGTGCTGGGTGAAGGAGAGGACTACAAGAAGTACCTCAATGAGAGAAACTACGAGATAGACCAGACCATAACGACAATCGAGAGAGAACGCGGAAAGATAAAGGAACTGTCGATAGCCATACTCATCAACAGCGACGCTGTTGAAGGCGATTATTCCGGCGAAGTCATCAATCTTGCTTCCAAGGGGTTCGGCGTCGATCCGTCAAATATCGCGGTTGAACGCGTACCGTACGCGCTTCACGAAAAAACCGCCGAGGAACAAGCCGCCGAATGGGAGGCGCTCGACCAACTGTTAAGAAAGAGAAAACTCATGGAAACGATCATAATCTGGGCGGTCATACTCATACTGGGCCTTGCTTTCATGGCTCTTGTCAGGTCAATAGTCAAGAGCATGAAGGAACCGGAAGAAGCTGAGGCTGCGGCTGCAGCGGCAGCAGCTGCGGCGCTTGCCGCGGGAGGTACTGTCAACTATCTTGTCGGCGGCGATATTGACAGTGAAGCTGATGAAGATGATGAAAACTATGATGAGTATGATGAAGAGGGACCTTACGGCGAGGATGAGGCGTCGGAAGAAGAGATAATCCTCAACGCCAAGTCGGCAGGGCTGGAACAGATCGAGAAGTTCATCGAAAAAGATCCCGCTTCTGTCGCACAGCTTCTCCGCAACTGGATAACGGACGAGGAATAAAACATAGGGTAACTATTCAGTTATATGCAGATAACAACCTGAGTGGAGGTTCGTATGCCGGAATATGAGCTCTCATTAAAAGAAAAAGCGGCAATACTGCTGATCAGCCTTGGCAAGGAGTACTCCGCCGAGCTGTATAAGTATTTATCTGACGATGAAATCAGCGAGATGACGCTCAGTATCACCACGACGAGCCGTGTCGAGCCGGAAGTCAAGGAGCAGATACTCAACGAGTTCTATGAGATGTGCCTGACTCAGAAGTTCATATCTGAAGGCGGCATCGATTACGCGCGCGAGATCCTAGAAAGAGCAATGGGGCCGGAGAGAGCGGCGGATATGATACGGAAGCTCTCGTCGTCGCTTCAGGTCAGGCCCTTTGATTTTATCCGGAGAGTGGATTCCAACCAGATCCTCAACGTCATCCACAATGAACACCCGCAGATAATAGCGCTGGTGTTATCATACATAGAACCAAAACAATCCGCGAACATAATCGCGTCGCTTCCCACTGATAAACAGACAGAGATAATAAGCAGGATAGCCGGTATGGGCAGTACTGCGTTCGAGTACGTCAAGGAAGCCGAACGCATTCTGGAACGCAAGATAACCTCCATGGGGTTCACAGACAACATAGCCGTCGGAGGCATAGATACGATAGTCGACATCATCAACTCTCTTGACAGAGCCTCGGAGAAGAACATACTCGAATCACTGGAAGTCACGGACATAGAACTCGCCGACGAGATAAGAAAACGCCTCTTCGTATTCGAGGACATAGCAAAGCTCGGCAACGTCGCGATACAGCGCGTACTCAGGGACATCAACAACACAGACCTCGCCGTCGCGCTCAAAATGGCGACGGAGGACGTCCAGAAGACAATATTCAACAATGTATCAAAGCGCCTGCAGGATATGATAAAAGACGACATGGAGGTCATGGGGCCCGTGCGTGTGCGTGACGTCGAGGAAGCGCAGCAGAGGATCGTCAATGTCGTACGTAAGCTTGAGGACGACGGTGAGATTGTCATTGCCCGCGGTGAAGGAGACGATTTGATTGTTTAGGATCGACAGGAATCTTGTTAATCTCTCAACCACGCGCTTTGTTATGATAAGGAATGAAAGCCCTGCAGCCGCCGGTATGAGCGCAGCGGACGCGGGCGCGGAAGATGAAATGTCTGACTTAGGTCAGACATTGTCTGAATCGGTTCAGACAGAGGGCGGCGAAGAGTCCTCTCCCGGTTCCGGGACCCGGGGCGGGGACGCGACCTCAGGCGCTGGAGGCGCGCAGACGAAAACTCAGGAAGCCGCGCGGCGGATTATAGAGGACGCGGAAGCCGAGGCGCAGGCGGCAGCGGAAAAGATCGTCGGCGAAGCGCGCGACGAAGCGGCGACGATACTGCTGGATGCGCGCGAACAGGCTAAGAAAGATTACCTTGCTGCCGAGGAAGAGGGTTTCGCGGCAGGCAATGCCGATGGACATGCCAAAGGCTATGAAGACGGCGTCGCTAAAGGCTATGAGGAAGGCCGGAGGGATTTCGACGCAAAGATAGAAGAAGACGACAGACAGCTTCTGGGTATAATAAGCGATATATGTAAACAGATCGAGCTCTCGGAGGCCGAACTCGAAAACGGCGTCGCGGAGCTTTCGCTGGACATTGTGCGAAAAGTGATAGACCCATCGGATGCAAGCGGTGACGTCTTCGAATCGCTTATACGAAACACACTCAGGCAGATGAGAACAGACAGAAAAATCGTGATCCACGTGAGCCAGGATGCGTATAAAAGATTCTTCCCGTCGGGCGCCGCAACGTTTCAGCTTGACGGCGGGGCGACGGTCAAAGCCACGGTAGTCGAGGATCAGACGCTGGGCGAAGGCGACGTTGTCATAGACGCTGAAGAGGAGACGATAAACGCCGGGCTGGAGACGCAGCTCAAGGCTATAGAACTTGCGTTCAGCCGGCCGTAGCACAAGGGGACGGTTCTCTTGTGCTGTTATGAGGGGTAAAGAAGCAGGCAACGGGAACACAAGGGGACGGTTCTCTTGTGTTGTTATGAGAGGTAAAGAAGCAGGCAACGAAACAACACAAGAGAACCGTCCCCTTGTGTTCCAAGAAGCAGACAACGAAACAACACAAGAGAGAACCGTCCCCTTGTGCTCCTTGTGTTAGAAGGCGGATAATCAATGGTCTCGCTTGAAGTAGATAAATACCGCAGGATATTGGAAAAAACCGATACGCTTGAACGCGCGGGCAGAGTTACAAAGATAGTCGGGCTTGCCGTCGAAGCGACAGGGCCTGCCTCAAAGATCGGTGATATCTGCGAGATGTACACGCTTGACGGCGAAAGATTCGTACAGGCGGAGATAGTCGGCTTCAGAGAGGGCCAGACATTGCTGATGCCGTATGGTAACGTCGAAGGTATCGGGCTCGGCAGTTATGTGGTGTTCACCGGAAAAACACTGAAGATACCCGTTGGCAGGCATCTTGCAGGAAGGATACTCGACGCCCTCGGAAACCCGTTCGACGATCTTCCCTTGCCTGAGACTGAAGCGTGGTACGCTGCGGAGAACTCACCGCCCAACCCTCTTGCGAGAGAACGTATCAGCGAGATCCTCCCGCTCGGCGTCAAGTCGATCGACGGTATGCTCACAGTGGGCAGAGGACAGCGGCTCGGCATATTCTCCGGGTCGGGCGTCGGGAAGAGCACGCTTCTCGGAATGATAGCGCGGTACGCGGTGGCGGATATCAACGTGATAATCCTCGTGGGAGAACGCGGACGCGAAGTACGCGATTTCATCGAGAGGGATTTAGGCGAAGACGGATTGAGGAAATCAGTTCTCGTGATCGCAACATCAGATCAGCCGGCCCTGTTACGGCTAAAATGCGCGCTGACCGGAACGGCTATAGCTGAATACTTCAGAGATCAGGGTTATAAAGTTCTGCTGCTCATGGACTCGCTGACGCGGTTCGCGATGGCGCAGCGTGAAATTGGGATGGCGACGGGGGAACCGCCAGTTTCGAGGGGCTACCCCCCTTCTGTGTATACGATACTGCCGAAACTGCTTGAACGTTCCGGCATGTCGGACGTCGGCTCGATAACCGGGCTGTATACTGTGCTTGTCGAAGGCGACGATTTGAACGAGCCTATATCGGACACTGTACGCGGCATACTTGACGGGCATATAGTACTTTCGAGGGCAATAGCGAACAGCAACCACTACCCGCCGATAGACGTTCTTGGCAGCGTGAGCAGGCTCATGCCGGATATTGTGACTCCGGAGCATCTGGAAGCGTTCGGCACGATAAAGAACATGATAGCCGTCTACCGTGAAGCGGAGGACCTTATAAACATAGGCGCGTATAAGCAGGGAGCCAACCCGGAGATCGACAGGTCGGTGCAGCTGCATCCGGTGATCCAGGAGTTCCTGAAGCAGAACATGAAGGATAGCTTCACATTTGATGAAACTCTGGAGATGCTCAAGGCGATGGCAAGTGAAATGTAGCGAGTGAAAAGCAGTATGTGAAATGCAGTTTGTGGATGTAGCGAGTGAAAAGCAGTATGTGAAAAGCAGTAAGCGGGATACAGCGAGTGGGATGTAGTAATTGGGATACAGCGAGTGAAAAGCAGCGAGTGAAATGAAGAAGTTTGTGTTTTCTTTACAGCCTCTGTTCAATTATAAGCTGACAGTCGAGAAGCAGCAGAAGGCTGAACTTAAAAAGGCGCAGCAGGCGCTCCGCGAGCTTCTTGCGGAAGAGCTTAGGCTGCAGAACGCGTATATGGAAAATGAGCTTTCGCTTGAGCGGGCGCTCCGGGAGAACGTCGACGTGACCTCTGCACTCATCGAGCATGACGCGTACTTCCGTTTCTTGCGAGATGCGCTAAAAGAACTCAGGGAAAGGATCGTCGAAGCTGAGGAGTACGTAGCTGAGTGCCAAGCGAGGCTCATAACTACGATGAAAGAGATAAAGACGTATACAAAACTGCGGGAAGAGCAGTATCAGATATACAGAAAAGAAGTGCAGTCGGAAGAAGACAAAGAGATGGGCGACATAGTTTCGTTCAACGTCGTAAGCGAAGAGATCGGCGTCTGAGAAGATATATGGTTTCTTTCGAAGCCTTATCACCGGGGGCGCCTGAGACGTGTCGCCGGGGTCGCCGGGAGCGAATCGCCGGGGTCACCGGGGGCGAATCGCCGAGGTCACCGGGGACGAATCGCCGGGGTCGCCGGGGGCATATCACCGGGGGCAGAGCAGTATAGCCATATAATCGTAATTAGTGAGTGAGGTGAGGATTCGGGCGTCCGCCCGATATGCATATGCCGGATATATTGGTCGACGACAGCTTTGAAGATTTGACGGGACAACCCGGGAATCAGAAAAAGAAAAAGCAAAAGGAGCCGAAGGCTAAGAAGAATGCTTCAGCCTCCGCGCCTTCAGATGCAGGCGGCGATGACGCCGGGGACGGCGAAAAGAAAGGCATATTCGGCAGATCCGGTAAAGCCGGGAAAACTGATAAGCCTGACAAAGCCGAAAAACCGGGCAAAGCCGGTAAAGCTGAAAAGGACGGAAAGACCGGCAGAACCGCCGGGGCTGCGCGCACGGGGAAAAAAGAGAAGGGCATACTTTTTAAAGTGCTCGTCATTGTGATACCGGTGCTTCTTGTCAGCGCGTTCGTCTTTGAGGAACTCTCATATAACAAGCTGGGGCTTCGCGAAAAAGCAAGCGATATACTTACAAGCGCCGCAATATGGGTCGACCCGCAGCATGACTCCGCGCGCAGGACGCTGCGATTGAGAAAAGAAGAGCTTGACAGGCGTGAAGCGGACATTGCCGCGCGTGAGGAAAGACAGCTCGCCGACTACGAAGCGCGGCTCTCAACGCTGAGCGAACGCAAGGCGGCTCTTGACGAACGCGAAGACGAGCTTGACGCCGCTGATGTGAAAATCGAGCAGCGTACAGAGGCTCTGGACAAGCGTGAACAGGATATGAACGATTTGACGCTCGATAAAACGCCGATCTACAAGCGCGCACTTACAGAGCAGGAGATAACGGATCTAAAAAACCTGAGCAGTACATTTGCCGCGATGGCGCCGGATTCGGCGGCTGAAATTCTAGTGCGGATGTACGATCCGGGCGACGTCGCTGTGATAATATACTACATGTCGTCAAAGAACGCAGCGGCAGTCATGTCTGCAATGGACCCTGCATATGCAGCAAATCTGACGCAGCTGCTTATATCGGACTGATACCCGATTTACCGGCTGTGATACAAGATAAGATACAAGCCGGGATATATACCGCGATAAAAACCGGGATAAAAACCGGGATGCATAACAAGATACAAGCCGTGATGCGAACCGGGATACAAGACAAGATACGAGCCGGGATGCGAACCGGGATACAAGACAAGATACAAGCCGGGATATGAACCGGAAAAAGAACTGAGAATGCTGGATTCTCAGTTCTTTTTTGCCCTTTTTTGTTAATGTCACAGGCAAAGATAACGATAATCAATACAGGAGGTATAAGTTTAAAAGCAAGTTTCAAACAGTGTGGCGTCCGCCTTATGCGCCGCTTGCAGCGCTATGCGGGCGGGATGAATGAAGTTTGAAAGCATGTTTCAAACCATAGGTCAGGGTCCGTAGAATGCGCCGCTTGCAGCGCTATACGGACAGACAGACGAATCGTAGAAATCAGATGAAAGGGGATACAATGCAGATACCCGTGGAAACGATGTCCCCGGTTATGCTTTTGCCCAGAACAGGCCCCGGTATAATCACGATGCCGAGAGCGCCTGCGAAAAAGGACGACTTTCTCTTCAGCAAACTACTGCAGACAGCGCAAACCGACGCTGATCCGCAGAAGCTGAGTATGAGTAAAGCGCCCGGCGCGGCGGCGGACGGCAGAAAGGCCGTACAGATGGCGGCGTATAAGCGCGGAAAGTTCGATGAACTTGCCGGCTGCGTCAGTGATGATATGTATGCTGCCGCCGGGATGATAATGGGCAGTCAAAGCAAGGTCGCTACTATTCTCGAAGGTGATATGAAATCAGGTACAGACCCCGAATCAGGTATTATCGAAGCCGCTCGCGACGCGCAAATCAGCATGTACCGGGACGAAGCCGCTGATATGTCGATCGCGGACGCTCTGTTTGACACTGCCGGAACCGCAGGCGCAGCGGCGGACGCCATGCAAAGCGCGGCGGCAGCTCAGGCTGACAGCGGTGTTGAAGACGCAATGAACGCGGCGGACGCGGCAGCGGAAGCAGCCGAAGCGGCAGCCATTGCGGCAGTTGAAGCCGCAGCAGCGGCGTCAAAGGCAGCGGAAGCAGCCGCAGCAGCGCGCGCAGCCGGTGCGGAAGACAGTGATGAGAAGGCTCAATCTGTCTACGCAGCCGGTGAAGCAGCGGCGGAGGCAGATCAACAGATAGTATCTGAAGCGTCGGGCGCCGCAGGCGAAGCAGCGGAAGCTCAGGGGGATGTAACGGCACGGATGCCGGCAATCAGGACGTCAGAACGCACGGAAAAGGAAGAAGGCGGCAATAAGACCGCTGCTTCCGGAGACGGCTATCTGAGCCCTTTGGAGAATGAGAGCGACAGAACCAGGGTCAAAGGACGCAGAGAAAAAGAATTCACAAAGGATGAAGACGCGGGCGACAGCGCCGCGAAAGCAGCGGATAAGCCCGCTGACAACATAGCTCCGGTGTCTGCGGACATCAAACCTGAACGTTTCAGGTCGGACATGCAGATGGCGGAAGCGCCCGGAGCTCAGGCAGCTTCGGCGCCGGTAAGGACAGAGAATCTGTTCGACGAGATGATCGCGAAGATAGAAACGGACACTACAGAGACGACCCGTACAATGACGATACAGCTCAAACCGGAGTTTCTGGGCAAAGTGGCTCTTGAGATCGCAATGGACGCTTCGGGGCTGCACCTGAAGATCAACGCCGAGGACCAGGGCGTCAGAAGTATGGTGAACAGCCAGATCAACGCTCTGATCGAATCGCTGCAAAACAAAGGTATAGAAGTTGCGGAAGTCGAAGTGACATATACGGGAGTAGATAACGGGGCGTTTGCCGATCCGAAAAAGAGAGACGCGCAGCCGGATAGCCCTAAAAGGGCGCACCGTATGGAGTTGCTTCCGGAAGACATTACGATTTACTCGGCGCTGCCGCTTGAAGCTCTGGAGTATTACATCGACGAGGGCGTCAGTTCCGTAGAATACCGCGCATGACCGCGTGAAAGCGGCGCATATCCATAGCAGTTATTTTCGAACAAGCAAATCACACAAGAAAATGGCACAAGCTGACCGCACAAACTAATGGCACAGGCTTGTCGCATAAACAATTAGGAGAGACATTATGGCTAACTCAGTAAATACAACAACCGATATCCTCACATCGCTGCAGCTCGAAACGTCAAAGCAAAAAGCCCGGAACGTTGGCGGCGAGATGGGCAAGAACGACTTCCTGATGCTCCTTGCGGCGCAGCTCCGTTATCAGGACCCTCTGGAGCCGCTTAAGGACACGGAGTTCGTGGCACAGCTTGCGCAGTTTTCGTCGCTTGAACAGATGCAGAACATGACTGCTATGCTTACATCCATGGCCAACTACCAGTCGTACAGCATGATCGGCAAACTGGTCGCAGCGAAAGGCTACGTAGACGGCGTCATGATGGAAGTCATGGGCATCGTCGACGGTATCTTCACAGATAACGGAGTCGCTTACGCGCAGATAGGCGAGTATGTGATGCCTGTCTCGACCATAACCGATGTATTCGACGGTTCTGTTATCCCGACGCCCAGGATGCTCATCGAAATTTCGAACAGCCTCATCGGGCGGACTGTAAAGGCGGATATCGTCGTCCAGGTCGATACGGGTGAAGTCGATGACGACGGCAAGAGTGTAATGAAGGATGTGGTCGTGACTGTTGAGGGAGTCGTAACGCGCGTTGCCGCGGACAGCGGCGCTATGGTCGCCTATATTGACGACGGCAGCGGTGATGCGACGAAGGTCCCTGTCGGGAGCATATACGATATCAGGCAGACAGGCACTCCGGGTGACAAGCCTCCCGCGGAGCCCCCTGCGGTAAAGGAACCTGAAGATCCGCAGGAGCCTGCGGAGCAGGGGAATGTGTAAATACTCACATTTTGTTTCCTCGAGCGTCGAAAGCGACGCTTTGCGAAGCGAGTTCACTAGCTATTATCAACCAGCGCATAAATGATCTATACTACTGGAGGTAACGCTTTATGATGCGTTCACTGTACTCCGGGATATCCGGACTGAAAAACCACCAAACAAGAATGGACGTCATAGGCAACAACATCGCCAACGTCAACACGGTCGGCTATAAGGCAAGCCGCACCGTTTTCCAGGATATTTTCAGCCAGGCCGTAAGGTCCGGCACAGCAAACTCGCCGCTTTCAGGCGGCACGAACCCCACGCAGATCGGGCTTGGCGTCAAGCTTTCAACGGTAGACGTTCTGCACACTCCGGCGCCGATTGCACGCACGGACAATCCCTTCGATATGATGGTCGAGGGCGACGGCTATTTCGTAATGGGCACACCGGTTCTCGACCCTGACGACGGCGCGCTTTTGGGTTACACATACACATATACGAGAGCAGGTAACTTCTACCTCGATAACGAGGGCTACCTCGTCAACTCCGACGGCCTGTACGTAATGGGTTACGCAGCCGGGCTCGAGATGTCGGACGGAACGGATCCGCTGTATCCCAAGGGGACTGTCATCGTCAAAGACTCCGGCGCGGATACCGGCCAGATAAACGGGCTCAGCGGTAATGTCACATATAACGATATCACGCGTCAGATAGACGTCGCTGACAAGACTCTGCTCGACAGGATCCGCCTCAGAGTTCCGATAAGCTATGAAGACCCGACAGGCGGCGGCGGCGCCCCCGGCCCTGCAACAGATGAGTATGATCCGACTGATCCGACGACATTCGTCGATCTGCTTGGGTTCTCAGTGGGCCCGGACGGTTCGGTGTCGGTGATCATCGACGATACGAAGACGACGATCGCAAAGATCAGCGTCGCTGTGTTCGCGAATCCGGGCGGTCTTGAAAAGGCCGGTAACAGCCTGTACCGCATGACGCCTTCTTCCGGCAACGCGGTGTTCTCGCTGCCGCAGAGCAACGGCGCGGGCAAGGTACTCGGAGGCGGTCTTGAGATGAGTAATGTCGACCTCGCTACGGAGTTCACGGATATGATCGTGACTCAGAGAGGTTTCCAGGCAAACTCAAGGATCATCACGGTGTCCGACACTCTTCTTGAAGAACTCGTGAACCTCAAGAGATAATTTTACAACCGAAACGATTAATTTAAAATTTCTGTTGCACATTACGCGAACTTAGTGCATAATAGCATACAGAAGCCTTCTCATAGGGGCGGCCTTTGGCCGCCCTGTGAGCGCAACCGCGTTTTGGAGCGCCTAAAGCGTTGAAAACGCAGTATTTTCAATACATTAGCGCATGGCGGCGCCTTGCCGGCGTCTTGCCCGATGAAAATCATACAATTATGTAGAGTTTACACAGCTTTTGAGGATAATCAAACTATGGTAATTGTGACGAGAATCAACAAAGTCGATCAGTTCTATGTTAACGAGGATATGATAGAGTTCATTGAAGAAACGCCTGATACGATCCTGTCTATGAACACAGGAAAGAAAGTCGCCGTTATGGAGACCGCCATAGAGGTCATTGAACGTATACGTGATGAAAAAAACAGGATATATCATGCCAAGCAGTTTTAGTATGGCTTAGTTTGTTTTTAGCCTGACATAATTATCTGACTCTGACTTAGTTTTCTGATAAAGGGGTGACCGATTCTGGAAATAACGACTCTAATCGGCCTGGTGTTTGGATTTGCCTGCGTAGTAATATCGATAATGCTTAACGGAAGCGTCATGGACTTTCTCAATATCCCTTCGGCGTTTGTTGTTTTCGGCGGCGTCATTGCTGCGACTGTTGTTTCCTATCCGATGGAAGCTCTTAAGAATCTGGGGAAACTGCTCGGGGGCGCTTTCAAACAGAAAAAAGTAGATTTCCAGGCGGATATCGAAAACATCGTCAGAATAGCGAATATCGCCAGGCGCGAGGGTATACTTGCGCTTGAAGAGTCGGTCGGCGAAATGAACGATACGTTTATGCAAAAGGGCATAATGCTCATAATCGACGGCTCCGACCCCGAGCTTGTCAAGAGCGTGATGGAAACTGAACTTGTGTTTGTCAGGGAACGTCACAGCTCCGGGCAGGCTATTTTACTGCAGATGTCAACCTACTCTCCGGCGTTCGGCATGATAGGAACGCTGATAGGGCTTATAAACATGCTGCAGAAACTTGATGACCCGAGTACGCTGGGCCCAAGCATGGCGGTCGCACTTGTTACGACGTTCTACGGCGTTATACTTGCCAACCTGCTGTTTACGCCTTTCGCGAAAAAGCTCTCCATACAGAGTAACAACGAATGCCTGCGCAAAGAGATGATACTTGAGGGCATCCTCTCCATCCAGGACGGCGAGAACCCGCGTATAATCCGTGAAAAACTAAACGCGTTCCTGCCTCATTCACAAGCCAGCGCCGAAGGATCCGGCGAAGGCGCGGGGCGGGCTGCGAGCGGCGAATAGAAGCGATTAACGAAGTTTTTGAACTATAACATGGCCCGTAGAATGCGGGCGGGACTTAGTGAGTTTCTATAATAACCGAACCGACGAGAAGGTGATATTGCATGGCAGGAGCTGCGGACAGAAGAAAAAGCAGCGGAGGAGACGGAGGCGGCGAAGGCGCGAACTGGATGGACACATACGGCGACCTTGTGACGCTGTTGCTGACGTTCTTTGTGCTGCTGTTCGCGTTCTCCACGATCGATGCAGCGAAGTGGAACGCGCTTGTGGGCTCATTCACCGGAATGAGCGTCATGTCGGTGACCCCGCTTAGCCCGGATATCGCGATGCAAAGGCCGATCAACGAGTTCGGCCCGAAGAGCGCCGCGCAGGCGGAAGCCGATCTTGCCGAAGAGCAGCAAGGAGAAGAGGCGGACCCGGGCGAGGAAGGCGACAGCACTGCAGACGATAAAATGTACAAACTCTACGAATTCATGGGGACGTTTATCGCCGAGAACGAGATAAACGCCGAAGTCGTCCTTATCAAGGACGAATACACCGTGAAAATGGTGTTTAACGATATGGTGTTTTTCGACACCGCTCAGGCGAAGCTCAGGCCGGAGTCGCTTCCGATACTCGACAAGATGATACAGGCATTCCATGAGGCAGACGATTTATATGAGCTGCTGCGCGTCGAGGGGCATACGGACAAAAGGCCCATCAACACTGCTCAGTATCCGAGCAACTGGGAGTTGTCATGCGACAGGGCGGTAAAAGTTATCAGTTACTTCAGGCAATCGGGCCAACTTGACAATAATAAGCTCGCAGCGGTAGGTTACGGCGAGGAGAGGCCGCTTGTCGACGAGGATACGCCGGAAGCTTACGCCATGAACAGGCGCGTCGAGTTCTATGCCGAGACGGCGCCGCTCAAGCCGCGTCTCGCAGGCTGACCGATACGAGTTAAAGCAGCAGCCCCATGACGGGGCGGATTACCGTCAGGCCGGGAGAGAAGTAGCCCACAACCGGGACGGAAACAGCCGAACCGGGCGAATAACATAGCACTTACCAGGAGGACGACTATGAAGAAGATATTGATATTCCTTGTCGCGATCGCTATGATCGGATCAACAGCGCTGCTTTCAGCATGCGGGGGCAGCAGCGAACCGAAAGTGGTGCGTGTCGAGTATTCCCCGGGCGACTACTTTACAACTAACGTCAGCGGATCATATCATCTGCTGAAAGTAGTGCCGATACTCGTCGTAAACAGGGAAGGCCTTGAGGATACGCTGAAAGAATGCAACGCGACAATAAGGGACACTATCATATTCATACTGCGCGACCTTACAGAGGACGATATAATGGCGCCGGGCAACCAGGACGATCTGCGCGAGAAGATCGTGACAGCTTTGAATGAGCGGCTCGGTGTGGACTATTTTGTCGAAGTTATCTTTAACGACTTCGTAATGGGATAATAAAAGGAGAGTCCGGATGACTGGTCATAAGTCATTCAGGCCTCTTTGCGGCGCTTTCCTGATATAATTGACAGCCGGGTGGTCAGAACCGGACAGGGTTCCCGAAGCGAGGAACGGACAAGGTTCCCGAAGCGAGGAACGGACAGGGATCCCGAAGCGAGGAAAGGGGATAATTTAGTTTGTCGGACATACTGTCACAATCGGAAATTGACGAACTATTAAACGCGCTCATGAAAGGCGACGAAGCCCCGGAAGCGGAGGCTTCGGACGGCGCGCCCAAATCAAAAATAAGAGAATATGATTTCAGAACGGCTAACAGGTTCCCGAAAGAGCAGATGAGGACCTTTCAGGTTGTTTTTGAGACATTCAGCACGCTCTTTTCGAACAGGCTGTCAAGCATTCTTCGCGTGACGTGCGAATGCGAGATACTGTCGATCGAAGAGTGCTCATATAACGAGTTCAACAACTCGCTGCCCGTGCCCGTGATACTCTCGGTGCTGGCCTCGCCTCCGATGTACGGCTCGCTGCTGCTGCAGATATCGCCGGAGTTTGCCTATATGCTCATAAGCCGGCTGTTCGGAGGCGTTTCGTCCGGCGAAGGCTCAAATTCCAAACAGTTCACGGAAATCGAACTCGCACTGGTGGAACGGGTTCTCAATCAGGCAATAAGCGTGTTTGACGAGGCCTGGGACAAGGTCATAGCGCTAAGGGCGCAAATCGAACGAATAGAGACAAGCCCGCAGTTTGCGCAGATCACAGCACCCAACGAACCGGTCGCGGTGGTCATATTGAACGTCCATATGGGCGAAGAGAGCGGGATGCTCAGCTTCTGCCTGCCGCATACCGCGATAGAGCCGGTGGCACAGCAGCTCAACACCCGCATGTGGTTCTCGGGCGCAGCGAGGGACGACGGCAGAGCTGAGGAGAGAGCGGCTATTCTGTCCGAAAGGCTCATCCACACGCCGATACCGCTCATCGCGCTCTTTGACCAGACTCCCGCTACAGTTTCGGATATCGTAAACCTTCAGATCGGTGACGTGATCAAGCTTGACCACGCAGTCCAAACCCCGCTGACGGTCATGGTCCATCATATACCCAAGTTCTACGCTTCAATCGGAACGATGGGATCGAAATACGCTTTGCAGATCGTCGATATTATCAAGGAGGAAAATCAGGATGAATCTTTCGCAAGATGAGATCAACGCTCTGACAGGAGAAGGCTCGCCCGATGATACCGCTGATGATTCAGCGGATATAATGACGCCGGAAGCGATAGCCGCGATGCTCGACGAGTCGGCAGGCGCTGCGCAGGATTCCGGAGCCGGAGATAATTCGGCGGACAGCGCGGACATAATGACGCCGGAGGCGATTGCCGCAATGCTCGACGAGTCGGGCGGAGAGGCGGAAGGCGCCGGAGATGGAGACGCGCAGGCAGCCGGAGGCGGAGAGGCGGAGGTCGCCGGAAACGGGGACGAAGTCAACTCCGCGGAAAAGGATGATCTCGACGATTTATTCGCGCGCCTTGATGACGATGGAGCGGGCGAAGGCGGCGCAGGCGCAGGCGAAGGAGCAGCGGACGCGGTCGACGCCTCGATGCAAACGCCTTTTTCGGGCCTTAAGCCGAAAGAAGGAATGCTCACGCCGGAAGAAATAGACGTCCTCGGAGAAGTCGGAAACATCAGCATGGGCGCAGTCGCGACTACTATGTACTCGCTCCTCGACAAACGCGTCAGCATTACGACGCCGAGAGTGAACGTATACGCGGCGAATGAAGTGCTGTCCATATATCAGATACCGTTTGTCGTTGCTACCATAGAGTATGTGGAAGGCATATCCGGGAACAACCTTCTTGTGCTCAAAATCGAAGACGCCGCCCTTATCACAGACATCCTGATGGGGGGCGACGGCACGGTCGAGGAGCCTATCGAGCTTAACGAAATGCATCTGAGCGCTATGAGTGAGATCATGAACCAGATGATGGGCGCTTCGTCTACATCTCTTTCAAAGCTTCTTCGTAACCCCGTCAACATTTCGCCGCCGAGAAGTACGCAAGTCGACGCCGGTTTTGACGTATCCTCGCTGCTGGGCGATGAGGAACTTGTCACAAAAGTAAGCTTCGACATGGAGATCGAAGGCCTGCTGAAGAGCGAACTCATTCAGCTTATACCTTATGAAGTCAGCCGCAGTTTTGCAAAAATGTTCCTGGACATCGGATTAGGAGTTACACCGGGCGAAGGCGACGCAGCAGCGCAAAAACCGGCTCCTGCGCCGGCGCCGGCTCCGGCAGCTCCGGCAGCTCCCGCACCCCAGCCTCCTACAGCCCCGTCGCAGCCGCAGCCGCAGCCCGCGGCGGCGTATCCGCAGGCGGAGGCGCCTCCTGCGCAGTATCCGGCGGGCGCGTACCCACAGGCCGGGTATCCGCCTCCGGGAGCGCAGCCGTACCCGCCGGGAGCATATCCGCCGGGAGCGTATCCGCCATCGTATCCGCCTCAGGGCGTAACGCCGGGCCGCCTTGTAGACGTGCATCCGATGCAATTCCAACCATTCGATTCAAACAGTCCGGTCGGGGAGCATAGTGGCATGGATTTGATATACAACATACCGCTTCAGGTTACGGTAGAACTCGGAAAAACTAAAAAGGAGATAAGCGAAATACTTGAGTTCAGCATGGGTACTGTCGTTGTGCTGGATAAAATCGCCGGCGACCCTGTCGAGGTCGTGGTCAACGGCAAGCTTATCGCCCGCGGCGAAGTCGTCGTCATAGACGACAGTTACGGCGTCAGGATAACCGATATTATCAGCGGCCAGTAAACGAAGCGCGTAACAGTCGGGTCTACCCGGCGATACCGTCGCGGATATTCTCCGCTTAAATCGCTTACAGATAATGGAAGGGTGTGAATCACGTGGCAGTGAACGACGGCAGAATACTTTTGGAGTCAGGTACAAATGAACTGGAGATTCTTGAGTTTGTGATTTCCGGGAACAGTTACGGCATAAATGTGGCTAAAATAACGGAACTCATGCAGATACAGGAAATACAGGAAATGCCTCTCGCGCATCCATGCGTTGAGGGCGTATTCCAGCCCCGTGACGAGATCTATACGATCGTCGACCTGTCGAGGTATCTTGGACTGGGAGTTTCCGAAGACCGGTCCAAGGACATCCTGATAGTCACGAACTTCAATAAGATGAACATCGCCTTTCATGTACATGCAGTCGAGAGCATTTTCAAGATCACCTGGATGGACATCGAAAAGCCCGACAGCATAATATACGGCGGGCAGGAAGGCGTCGTTACGGGAATCGCGAAGGTCAACGACAGGATAATCTCCATTCTCGATTTTGAGAAGATCACCTTTGACATCAGCCCCGAAACGGGGATCCAGCTCAGCGAGGTGAGAGAGTATGCAGGCGAAGACAGAGAAGACATCCCGCTCCTCGTAGCCGAGGACTCGGCGCTTCTCAGAAAGATGATCGAGGAGGCTCTCCACACGTCCGGCTACAGGAACCTCACGATCACAAACAACGGTGAGGAAGCGTGGGAGCATATCACCCATCTGAAAGAAACGCACGGTTCGAGAGCCCTCTCGCAAGTCTCATGTCTGATAACTGACATTGAAATGCCGAGAATGGACGGGCACAGGCTGACGAAACTTGTGAAGTCGGATATAGTAATGAAAGATCTTCCGGTTATTATTTTCTCGTCTCTGATCGATGAGAATATGGCGAAGAAGTGCCTGGAAGTGGGCGCCGACGCCCAACTCTCCAAACCTGACATCGGGAAACTCGTAGGCCTCGTGGACGTAATGGTCCACCGGACTGACGCGCAGTAAAAGGAAAGGAAACCACAATGGATACGAACGAAGCGATGAAGACATATATTGACGTCGAAGACGCATTGAAGCGCGTGGGCGGCAACAAGGCTTTATATAAAAAGCTTCTGGGCCGTTTTGTCGAAGGCAATTACATGGACGCTATCGAGAAAGCAGTACAGAGCGGAGACGCTGAAGACGCCGCGCGTCAGGCCCACACGCTCAAAGGCGTGAGCGCAAATCTTTCGCTGGAGAAGGTCAGGGCGCTGTCAGTCGCGCTGGAAGAATTGATTCGGAGCGGAGAGGACTGCACCGCGGTCATGGCGGATCTGAAGAACGCGTACGATGTGACGGTCGGATTTTTCGACAGCGTGGAATGATCTGCAGGCAGGCAGGCAGGCAGGCAGGCAGGCAGGCAGGCAAGCGGCGGGCGGCGAGCTCAGCAGCCCGGCGAGAGCAGATTCCCGGCAGGCATATGCGATAAACAACAAGGAGACTGATGATGAGTAGTCAGGGAGACATTATCCTGGTCGTTGACGATCTGGAGATAAACCGCATGATCTTGTGCGATATGCTGCAGGACGATTACCAAATCGTTGAAGCTGCGGGCGGCGGAGAGGCTCTGAAGATTCTCTTCGAAGACGACTTGCGCCCTGCGGTGGTCCTCCTTGATATTATGATGCCTGACATTGACGGGTTTGAGGTTCTGGAGCAGATAATGCTTCACGAACAGACCAGCAAAATACCGGTGCTTTTCATAACAGCAGCCGATACCAGCGAAGACGAGTCACGCGGGCTGAAAGCAGGCGCAGTCGATTATATCACGAAGCCCTTTAATCTTGACATAGTCAGGGCGCGCGTCGAAAACAACATCAGCCTTTCGCGCTACCATAACGAGCTTGAAAGGCTCGTCGCAATCAAAGCTGCGGAAGTTACGAAGACATATGAGTCGACGCTCGAAGTGCTCGCAACGATAATCGAGTATAGAAGCCTTGAAACAGGCGGCCATATCAGAAGGACGACGCTTCTGACGGAAACAACGATAAATAAAATGATCAAAGCCGGCGTATACAGCGAGGCCCTGCTTGCGGAGAACATAAATTCGGTGATAAAAGCCTCAGCGCTCCATGATATCGGAAAGATCGGGATTTCGGACGGCATCCTGCTCAAACCCGGGAAACTGACTCCTGAAGAGTTTGATATTATCAAGACTCACACGACTATAGGCAACGATATTATTGACAGCATAGCTTCAACGCTGCCTGATAACGACATGTACCTTAAATACGCTCAGCAAATCTGCCATTACCACCATGAACGCTGGGACGGAAAAGGCTATCCGAAGGGCCTCAAAGGCGAGGAGATCCCGATATCCGCGAGAACGATTTCGATAGTCGACGTATATGACGCGCTGGTCAGCCCGAGGTGTTATAAAAGCGCCTACTCGCACGAAGAGTCTCTCCGGATAATCATGGAGGGGAGCGGCACGCAGTTCGACCCCAACATCTGCGCGCTTTTGCCTTCGCTGTCCGCGAACTTTCTCCGTGTTGCGGAGAGTTACAGGGATTAGCAACGGAAGCAACGGGCAGAGCAGAGCTAAGGTGAAGTGAGTTTGCTATATAGAACAAAGGCGCGGATCGCCTGCAATGGCAGGCAATCCGCGCTTCGCGTATTATTTGCGTTAATATTTTTGCTCGCGTTACGTCCCCAGCATGTCCGCCATATCATACAAGCCGGGTTCCGCGACGCCGACGATGAACCTGGCAGCTCTTACGGCTCCAGCGGCGAAAACGTCGCGCGAGGAAGCTGTGTGCTTGAGTTCGATGACCTCGTCAAGACCAGCAAAGATAACGTCATGCTCGCCGACGATAGTCCCGCCGCGAACAGCCGAGATCCCGATCTCATGCTTGCCGCGGGGCTCTTTCCTGCTCTGGCGCTCAAACACGTTGACTGAACTATACGGAAGCACCGAAGCGGCAGCGTCCGCAAGAAGCAGCGCGGTTCCGCTGGGAGCGTCCTCCTTGCGCCGGTGATGACGCTCGATTATCTCGACGTCGAACGACTCGCCCAGCACCGCGCAAGCGCGCCGGACAAGATCGACCAGCAGATTGATGCCAAGCGACATATTACTCGATCTGAAAATCGGGATGACATTTGACGCCGCCTGTATTGCCTCGAGCTGCTCATCGCTGTATCCTGTAGTGCAAATGACCAGCGGAGTCTTGTGTTTCTGACAGTAGATCAGCAGTCCGTCCAGTGCGGAGGGATTACTGAAATCAATGACAACATCAGCGGTTCCGTCGAACCCCACGGGATCCAGATAGACAGGAAAGCTGTCCGTAGCTTCAGTGTTGATGTCAAAACCCGCTATGACCGTGATCTCAGGATCACCGCCGGCTATAGTGGAAACAACGCGCCCCATATATCCGTTACAGCCTGAAATGATTATATTCAGCATTTTTGGCCTCCCCTCCAAAACTGCGGGCCATAATGCGGAAGCTTCACGCCCGCAGTTATGACTACGCAAAAAGCTTCACTCTTCCAACAATCCGACTTTTATAAGTGACATCTTAAGTTTCTCCAGATTATCCGGAGCAAGGTCGCACAGCGGCATTCGCGGTTCGCCGACGTCCATGCCCAGCAGGTTCATCGCCGCTTTCAGCGGCATCGGGTTGACCTCAATAAACAGTTTGTCAATAAGGTCGAAATATTTGAGCTGGATCTCCGCTGCCTGTTTGTAATCACCGTTAAGGCAGAACCCTGTCATACTTGCGATCTCAGCAGGAATTATGTTCGAGGATGTGCATATCACGCCTTTAGCGCCAAGAGCCATGAACGGTACGGTATCCGTGTCGTTCCCGCTCCACACAAAGAGATCGTCGCCGCAGGTGGAAATTGTTGCGGAGACTAATGAAATGCTGCCGGACGCTTCTTTGACGCCGTTGATGTTCGGGTGCCCGGAAAGCTCCTTGTATGTTTCTGCAGTGATAGACAGCCCTGTCCGGCTCGGCACGTTATACATTATGATCGGGATACTGACCCTGTCCGCCACGTAGGAGTAATGTTTGACAAGGCCCCGCTGCGTTGTTTTATTATAGTAAGGCGTGACCATAAGCAGCGCGTCAGCTCCGGTCTTCTCAGCCTCCTGCGCCAGAAACAGCGCGTCCTGCGTATCGTTGCTGCCGGCGCCTGCGATCACCTTTATGCGGTTGTTGACGTATTTCACACAGTAATCGACTGTCGCGATATGTTCTTCGAGCGATTGCGTGGAGCTTTCGCCTGTCGTTCCGCATACGACTATCGCTGAAACCCCGCCTGCGATCTGAAAATCTATGAGTTCGCCGAACTTCCTGTAATCCACCTTTCCGTCATGAAACGGCGTAATAATAGCTGTTGCGGTTCCTGTAAAAACTGGCGTCTTCATTTTATCAAAAGTCCTTTCACATAATCAATACACGTATCACTGTATACTTTTCATAGTAACACTATTCTGGTACCCCGTTCAGGTGCAGCACCTGAAGGTAGAGGATACTTGAATAGGCACTTTTCATATACCTATATATACGTTACACTTCAGAGGGGTATCCGGGAGATGCTTTTTTGAGGCTTCTACGAATGTTCCAGGGTATATGAGCAGTGGCTAACGCCTCCTGCTATAAGTTCAGCCTCAAAAAAGGCAGTCTCCCGGATACCCCTCTGAACTGTAACATATATACCCTTCGGCGCAAAGCAGTTCCGCCAGAAGCACCGCACCGCCGGCAGCACCGCGCAAAGTGTTGTGGCTGAGCCCGATGAATTTGCAGTCATACTGTGAGTCGGCCCTTAATCGCCCGAGCGAAACTGCCATACCGTTTTCGAGCATGCGCTCAAGCTTTGTCTGCGGGCGGTCTTCCTCTTCGAAGTAGTGCAGGAACTGCGCGGGAGCGGATGGTAAGCCAAGCTCCTGCGGCCTGCCGCTGAAGTTCTTCCATGTTTCCTTTATTTCACCGAGTTCCGGTTTGCTGTCAAAAGATGCGAACACCGCAGCCATATGCCCGTCGGACGCCGCTACGCGTATGCACTGCGTCGTTATCTGCGGGGACTTTGCCGGGACGATTTCACCGCCGGCTACTGCGCCCCAGACCTTCAGCGGCTCCTGCTCGGACTTTTCCTCTTCGCCGCCGATGTACGGGATCACGTTATCGACCATTTCGGGCCAGGTCTCAAATGTCTTACCCGCGCCGGATATTGCCTGATATGTGCAGACAAGAGTGCGGGAAAGCCCGTATTTCTCTTTCAGGGGATGAAGCGCAGGTACATAACTCTGAATTGAGCAGTTCGACTTGACCGCAACGAAACCGCGCTTCGTCCCCAGCCGCTTTCGCTGGCTCTCAATTACAGCGGCGTGCTCCGGGTTCAGCTCCGGGATGATCATCGGTACATCCGGAGTCCAGCGGTGCGCGCTGTTGTTAGAGACCACAGGGCATTCTGCTTTTGCGTACGCGTCCTCCATAGACTTGATCTCATCTTTTTTCATATCGACTGCCGAGAAGATGAAATCAACTGAATCCGCGATCGCCTTCGCATCTGTTTCCGCGGACATAATGATGAGATCCGCTGCAGGCGCGGGTATCGGCGTCTGCATCATCCAACGCCCGCCAACAGCTTCTGAGTACGGCTTGCCTGCCGACCTGCTGCTTGCCGCGACGACTGCGAGTTCGAACCATGGATGATTCTCCATCAGCGACACGAAACGCTGCCCAACCATCCCTGTTGCGCCAATGACGCCGACTTTGTATTTTTTCATCGTATTACCTCTTCGCGTTATTCTGCGCGTATCGCGATTAACCGGTTAATGCTCTGCCTGCTTGCCTCTGCTTGCCTGTGCTGAGCAGTGCGCTCAAAAAAAACCGACTAGTCAGCCGGCTGGTTTTGTGGTATAGTATCGCTTAATTGCGATAACATATAGTTCAAAAGCCGACAGCGCTCCACCCGGCTCCGCGGGCGACAGTCGACGGGATGTTTTCCCGTAAACCAGGATCCGCGCCTCCGCCGGAGCAAATCCTTCGGCGGCCTGCCCTTTCACAAGCGGGTCGCAGGACGGATCGGAGTCCTCGCCGCAGATACTGATGAAAGCCGCACCTCTGTACTGGCAATACGATATCACACGCGCGCCGTCTTGTCAATATTCCGAGGCAAAATAAGGAAATCGTTACCGGACAGACATTACAGATAGGACAGATATGCATAAAAGAATCGGAAACAGAATCATAAGCAAAAAAAGACTTGCCGCCGCTGTGCTGCTGATGTGCATGCTGGCGCCCATGTTCAGTCTTACAGCGCCCGCCGCAGGAGCGTATTCTCCGACAGTTTCAACGCTTCGTATAGGCCTGTACTATGACTCGACCGCGCTGCCTTCGGCGAATCTGCAGAATGTCAGAGGCGCAGGGCTCGGGTTCGAGTTCGGCTATTTCAACAGCGCAAATGAGTTCGTGCCTATTGGAGCGTCCACCGGTGAAACGGCGATATCGATCCTGATGGATCACAATATGTCCTGGTATCCGGGGATGGGAGGCGGCTCCGGAGAGTACCGCGACGATACGGATGGAAGCAACCCCGTCGGGTGTTTCCATATCCAGAAGGACGCAAGCTACGAGTCGTTCGAGTCGGCGGAAGAAGCTGCGGCGGAGTACGAAGAATCGTTCGTCAAATACGCCTCGGGCAAGTTCTGGTTCTGTATAGGAAATTATCAGACAAGGGCAGAAGCGGGCGATATGATAGCGGTGATGGGGCTCTCCGGTTTCTCTGTTAACGCGGGCACTTCCAACACGATGACGGTTGTAAAAACAGCTTCGAACACCGTCCTTTTCGAGTATGACGGAGAAGGCAGCCGCTATCTCGGGGTGAAACCGCTGGCGCAGATCGATGAAAATGAAGAAACTGAGATAAAGTGCCAGACATGGTTCAAAGGGTACATGTTCTACGGCGCTTTCCAGTACGCGCGGCGCGGCGGCGAGAAGATCACAGTCGTAAACTTTGTAGATATCGAGGATTATGTCAAGGGAGTCATCCCATACGAGATGAATAACGCATGGCCCGTTGAAGCGCTGAAGGCGCAGGCATGCTGCGCGAGGACATACGCGCTCGCGACGCTGAACAGGCACAACACATACGGGTTCGATTTATGCAATACAGATCACTGCCAGGTGTATTACGGCAGAGGCTCCGCTAACGCGAGAACGGACCAGGCAGTCGACGAGACGGCTGGCATGTATATCACATATCAGGGGCAGTTGTGCCAGACATATTACTCCTCGTCTAACGGCGGAGCGTCCGAGAGTTCGGAAAACGTCTGGACAGACATGATACCATATCTGAGAGGGGTCATCGACCCGTATGAAGCGGACGTCGCGTCCAGAATACCGAGTTATAACTGGACTGTGACATATACGCCCGCGGAATTGACAGCGCGGCTGAAGTCAAGGGGGTACGATTGCTCGACGATAGTTACGCTTGAGGTCGAAAAGTATACGCTTACAGGTAATGTATTCAGCGTTAAGGCAGTTGACTCAAACGGAAAAGTGTTCACGTTCACGCGAAGGGAAAGGATACTCCCGGCCCTTGGGTTACCCTCGCAGAGGTTCAACATCGGCACCGGAGTGTCAACAGGCAGCGGAGTTTACGCCAACGATCCTGCGGCGGTACTCGATGCGGACGCGCCGTATTACTGCATAGACAGCAGCGGGAAGGTTACTGAGATCAATGATCCGGTGCTGTATGCGATTTCAGGCGATGGCAGTATTGGGATCGTAACAGGCGACGGAGGCACAAGTACAGGCGGCAGCGGTATTGTTGGAGGCGTGTTCAAAATCTCCGGGTCAGGCCGCGGGCACCATGTCGGAATGAGCCAGTGGGGCGCCTATTCAATGGCCGCGTACCACGATAAGACATACATAGAGATAATCAAGTTTTATTACACCGGAGTCGACGTGGGAGACTAGACTTTTTGAACACAAGTGATTTTACGTTTGATCTGCCGCCGGAACTGATCGCACAGACGCCGATCGGGCGCCGCGAGCGATCGCGGCTGATGTGTCTTGACAAACAGACCGGTGAGACGCAGCACAGACATTTTTATGAGTTGCCGGAGCTGCTTTGCGCCGGCGACTGCCTTGTTCTGAACGACACGCGCGTTCTGCCCGCGAGGTTGAGAGGGCGCAGGGAAGCTGCGGGAGTTGGCGCAGGAGGTTCCGCGGGTCAAGCGCCGGGCGCAGGCGGCCACGCAGGTCAAGCGCATGGAGCAGGCGGCCACGCAGGTCAAACGCCGGGAGTGGGAGACCACATGGGTCAAGCGCCGGGAGTGGGAGACCACATGGGTCAAGCGCCGGGAGCAGGCGGACACGCAGGTCAAGCGCAGGGAGCAGGCGGACACGCAGGTCAAGCGCAGGGAGCTGCTATCGAAGTTGTGTTGCTGCGAGACCTTGGTGACGACGTCTGGGAATGCCTGACGAAACCCGGCAGAAAAACGAAACCGGGAACGCGGCTCTCGTTTGGCGGAGGCGAACTGTCAGCCCTTGTTGTCGATGCGGCAGATGGCGGCAACAAGTTAATTAAGTTCAGCTATAAGGGAGTTTTCCTCGAGGTACTGGAACGGCTCGGGAGAATGCCTTTGCCGCCGTACATCCATGAGGAGCCGGAGGATCCGGAGCGGTATCAAACCGTGTACTCGCACGCTATCGGATCAGCCGCCGCCCCGACCGCGGGGCTGCATTTTACCGTGGAACTGCTGGATAAACTCGAAGCCGCGGGAGTACGGCTTTGCTATGTGACGCTGCACGTCGGACTCGGTACATTCCGACCGGTACGCGCAGCAAAGATCGAAGAACATAAAATGCATTCCGAGTTCTATATCATGCCGGACGAGACAGCAGATGTCATCAACAGAACGAAAGAAGAAGGCGGACGAGTTATAGCAGTCGGTACGACGTCCTGCCGCACACTTGAGTCATGCGCGGATAGCGACGGCAAGGTGACCGCAGCATCCGGGTTTACGGATATCTTCATTTATCCCGGTTACCGCTTCAAATGCGTGGACGCGCTGGTGACAAACTTCCATCTGCCGGAAAGCACGCTTATAATGCTCGTGTCAGCGCTGGCAGGAAGGGAGAACATCCTGAGCGCCTACGGCGAAGCGATCCGCGAGCAGTACAGGTTCTTCTCATTCGGCGACGCCATGCTTATAGTATAAGACGGTTTGCAGATTATGGAAATGACCGGCAACCGGGACGGTTTGGTACTGGTGAAATTAGTAATAATGATACCGGAGGCGGATGATTATGCTACTGATAAAAAACGGGCTTGTGTACAAAACCGCAGCCGGAACAGGAACAGTGGACGGAGCAGCTGCAGTGTCCTGCGATATACTCATTGAGGATGGCAGGATAGTTTCCATCTCTCAAAACATACAGGAAACTTCAGATATGACGGTGCTTGACGCTGCGGGCTGTATTGTAGCTCCGGGGCTTGTCGACATGCACGTGCATTTCCGCGATCCCGGTTTAGAGTACAAAGAGGACCTGCTTACAGGCGCAGCGGCTGCTGCCGCGGGCGGATTCACCACATGCTGCTGTATGCCAAATACAAAGCCTGTCGCGGATAATACAGAGACGATTTCATATATACTGGCAAAAGCAAAAGGCGCTCCTGTCAAAATCAAACCGTACGGCGCAGTCACTGTCGGGCAGGAGGGCAGTGAACTTACAGACTTTACAGCCCTCAAGACAGCAGGCGCGGCAGGCTTGTCAGACGACGGCAACCCCGTTCAGAGCGCAGACGTCATGAGACGCGCGTTGAGATCAGCCGCAGAAACAGGTCTGCTTGTCATCAGTCACTGCGAAGACGCTGACACGGTGCGGAACTATGCGGTGAATGAAGGCGAAGTATCGCGAAAACTCGGAGTTCCGGGGCGCCCTGCAATAGCGGAAGAGGTCATGGTCGCGCGGGACGCAATGCTGGCGGCGGAAACGGGCGCGCGAGTGCATATAGCGCATGTCAGCACCGCGGGTTCCGTCGATATAATAAGAAAAGCAAAGCGGGCAGGCGTTAAAATCACTGCCGAGACATGCCCGCAGTACTTTTCACTCACAGAAGACGAAGTGTTAAGACAGGGAGCGCTTGCGCGCGTGAATCCACCGCTGCGGACCGGACGGGATGTTGAAGCGATAATCGGTGGCCTGATCGACGGGACGATCGAAGTAATAGCGACTGACCACGCTCCGCATTCAACGGAGGAGAAACGCAAGCCGCTTACTGAAGCCCCGAGCGGCATGATCGGCCTGGAAACGTCGCTTGGGCTTGCGCTGACATATCTGTATCACACGGGAAAAGTAAGCATGGAAAAGATTATTATGCTAATGTCGCGGAACCCTGCTCAGGTACTCGGGCTGGAAGCCGGGCTGCTGCAGGAAGGCGCGGTTGCGGATATCGTGATTTTTGACGCCAATGAAGAGTGGATTGTAGATCCGAATCGTTTTATGTCGAAAGCGCGTAACACGCCGTTTGCGGGGATGAAACTGCGGGGTAAGGTTAAGTACACCATCTCGCGCGGCGCTGTAGTATATGAGGGCTGAGGGCTGAGGGCTGAGGGCTGAGAGAAAAGAGGAGTTTACATGTCATTTGACAGATTACAAACGATAATCGACAAAATGAAGAACCCGACTGTCGTCGGGCTCGATCCGGATATTGAAAATATCCCGCCGGAGATACTCGAAAGGCATATCAGTGAGAAAGGCGAGACTCTTGAAGCGGCAGCTGCGGCAGCATTTGAGTTCAACACAGGGCTCATCGATACGCTTTGCGATATTGTGCCCGCCGTAAAACCGCAGTCAGCGTTCTACGAAGCATTCGGCCCCGAGGGGGTGCTTGCGTTGAAGCGTACGTGCGGCTATGCAAAATCGAAGGGTATGTATGTTATATGCGACGGCAAACGCAATGATATCGGCTCGACAGTGAGCGCGTACAGCGCGGCGTATCTAGGCGCTGTGAAAGTCGGCAGCAGGGAACTGCGGCCCTTTGACTTTGACGCTCTCACGGTAAACGCCTATTTGGGTTCTGATGGATTACGTTCATTCATAGAAACATCCGTCAAGTATGACAAGGCTGTATTCGTACTGCTTAAGACCTCGAACGCGTCTGCCGGAGAACTTCAGGATATGTACATTAGCGAGAGAGAAGACGCGGATGTGAATACCAACTCCCGCTGTACTAATGGGAGCATGGAAGGCGGATCAGGAGACGCAGTGGAAGGCGGATCAGGAGACGCAGTGGAAGGCGGATCAGGAGACGCAGCGGAAGACGCAGCGGAAGACGCAGCGGAAGACGCAGTGGAAGGCGCAGCGGAAGGCGGATCAGAATGCAACGCTGAAAACTGCTCCGGAGGTAAAGCGAACAGCGGCTTGAAGAATATGAAGACGCTCTATACCGCTGTCGGCGACCTTGTGGAAGAGCTTGCGATCCAGACTACAGGGAAATACGGCTACACACGCGCCGGAGCAGTCGTTGGGGCGACATATCCTGAGGAGATAGTCTTTCTGCGAAACAGGCTGAGGTACACTTTCTTCCTTGTACCGGGATACGGAGCACAGGGAGGCTCAGCAACTGACGTAGCCTGCGCATTTGACGGGGAAGGGCGCGGAGCGATTGTAAATTCTTCACGCGCAATAATCGCGGCATGGAAAAAAACAGGCGGCGACTATCAAGCCGCCGCGCGTGAAGAAGCCTTGAAAATGCGTGATGCGCTGCAAGCAGCACTCCGAAAGTGAACGTTCATCCAACTCGACCCAAATACGGACTATTTTGCGATGGCGGCTGGATTTGTGGTTATTGTGCCAGTATGAAAGGGATTATCGGTTATAAAGTATCTAAACCATCAATAGTAAACTGGCTGTTTTGACCGAATATCAGACCATCCTTCGTAAAACGAGCGCATGACTGCTTGGTTTTCTATACATTCAATAATTCCGCATGGATGAATTTCATGATACTTTCTGCTACTTCGCGAACAGGAATCTCAATCCAATTATCCCGCGCTGTGTCCGCCCTTTCCAAATATGCTGAATGATTGCGCCACCTTTTATTGTTACATTCTTTGACAAGTAACTCTTTGCAAGTTTTGACAATATAACATCCTGACAGGCTTTGCTGGAGGCGTTTAACATATTATAACCATCTGACAGATGCTTTCTCCTGATTTCGTCCAGATTCACTAGAACACCTCCTCCTGTATTGTCCTGAAAATGTAGTTTTCGAAATCAAACGCTCTGGAGTAATCTTCGATACTTTCTGTGTCAAGACTATTCATTATTTTCCGGTAAGACCCAATGATTTCCTTATAGTAATCATATGCCATGCTTTTCTTGTTTCTTATAAGTTCAATCAACATCCTTTCCTTATTATAGGCATTTATGGTAACGCCTTCAAAAGTAATCTGAGTTTTACCTATATCAAGGAATTTTTCCGTAACAAAGACCGGAACTATAGCAGGATTATTGATTTTTGTTGAGTTCCTTTTTACGGCTAAGTACATTTTGCCAGGGATTACATCACTCAGCCCGTGGAAATAAAAAGCACTGTCCATAGTAAAAACTGCATGGGGATATTTCTTTGTGACAACATCCAACGGGTGTACAAACTGGTTCTGGCTATATATGCCCTTCTCTACTCTGAATATTCTACCGTCGGCTATCGCTTTTTTGATTTGATAATCTGATTTAAGTATTTTTTCCAGTTCCTTAAAAGTGTAGAGCATTTTCATCACCAATAGCATTTTAAAGTAAATGCCCACATTAGTCAAGTGAATGTGGGCATTTACTTTAATTTTTTCTTACAACTCCCTTAATTCCCGTATTGCCTGTCGACATATGGCAGTACGCATTTGGCGGCTATTGCGAACTATAGAAAAACAAACGCCCAGAAGTTTGATGATGTGTTATGCAAACCTGAAAAGAATCAGGTTGACTTGGACACCGGTCAAGTTATCTCGATGCTTGCGGGCAATCCGGAGCTGCTTAGCGATCTGAGAAATTTGCTAATAAAAACAGCGATTTAAAGGGAATCAGGTCAAGGTCTCTTAGCAGTCTCTTAGCAGAGGACAAAAAAAGAGGCAAAAAAACACGATTCTGCTATTACGTTCTATTAGCAGAATCGGGCAGGAGTGAGCGTTTGTCTAAAGATCTCCGATGCAAGATAAATGAAATACTTCATTCTTTTTCTTTCCTGTTCCATATTGCTCGAGATGCCTAAGAATCGCTGCAGCTTTTTCACCTGCTTCTATCGCTAGTCTATCGCTAATCTCTACTTCTATCGCCAGTTTGTCGCTAGTCAAATTATTCGATACACTGAGCGGAATAATCGTTTTGAAAACATCGCCCTCAACCAACTCCGGCTCTCCGCCGCCGGTATAGATTCCCGTGTACTCATAAAGATTGCGTACTCCTGAACAAAGCTCGTTGGCGCGCACAATGATGCCACGTTTCTGCCAGAACGGCAGTTTGTCAAAGTTGATACCGCGATAAAACAGTAGTTCGTTTTTGAATGAAACCTACTTTTCTTCCAACTGATGCTTCAGGGGGATAAGAGGACTCTTCATCGCAAGACTAATAGAAGAACTCACAATAGGTTCTTATGACTCTCATATAGGTTATCGAGAAGCGCGTTTTGCTTTGCGAGTTTCTCCCGCTCAACGTTAACGACTGCTTCCGGCGCCTTTGACGTGAACGCCTCGTTCGCAAGTTTTTGCGCTGTGCGTTCTATTTCTGCTTTTGCTTTCGCGATTTCTTTTTCCAGACGTTCCCGCTCTTTCACGACGTCGACGAGCTCCGAAAGAGGCATATACAAGCGTGCGCCTCCGGTAACAGCCGTGACAAGGCCTGTAAGATCCGGCGGAGCGTCGCGTGTGACGGTCAGATCTCCTGCATAAGCCAGCCTGCCCAGGTAGGTCCGGCCTTTTTCATATATTTCAGGATAGTCCGTTACTATCATAAGGCTCGGTTTTTTCGATGGCGGCACATTCATCTCAGCGCGCCGCGCGCGGACAGCCCGGACTGCTTCCATGATGTTTTCGAAATCCGCCTCGTCGTCCGGAAAACTGAGCGACGCGTCATATTCGGGGTACGTCTGCAGCATCAACACGCTGCCGGAAACTGTGTACTCTGTCTCCGCATCCCCGAGCGCCTGCCAGATCTCCTCTGTGATATAAGGCATGAACGGATGAAGCAGCTTCAGTATATCCCTGAGTACATAGAGCAGTACCTTCTGCGCATTGAGCGCGTCAACGCCGCCGGCCTGAAGGCGGGGCTTCGTCAGCTCGATATACCAGTCGCAGTAACTGTCCCAGATGAAGTCGTATATCTTTGTCGCGGCGACGCCAAGCTCATACTTGTCCAGATTGTCGCAGACCTCAGAGGCCAGCGTATTGAACTTCGAGAGGATCCACTTGTCCTCCATCTCAAGGAGTTCGGGCAGCGCGGAACCATCCGCATCCGCATACGCATGCGCTGCGCCTGCCGCGACGCCGCCGCCTGCCGCGCCGTCGCCTGCCGCGCCGCCGCCGCTTGCCGCGCCGCGCACGCTGTCATTCAGGTTCATCATCACAAAGCGGCTGGCGTTCCAGATCTTGTTGGCGAAGTTGCGCATCGCCTCACAGCGCTCCGGGTAGAAGCGGATGTCGTTGCCGGGCGAGTTCCCCGTGACAAGGTTGAAACGCAGCGCGTCAGCCCCGAACTTCTCGATAATATCTATCGGATCCACGCCGTTACCGAGCGACTTGCTCATCTTGCGGCCTTCGGAGTCACGGATGATACCGTTGATGAAAACTGTGTGAAAAGGCGTCTGACGCGTATGCTCAAGGCCGGAGAAGATCATTCGCGCGACCCAGAAAAAGATGATGTCGTAGCCCGTGACGAGTACGTCTGTCGGATAAAAGAATTCCATATCAGCCGTTTTATCGGGCCAACCCAGCGTGGAAAATGGCCAAAGAGCGGAAGAGAACCATGTGTCAAGCACATCCTCGTCGCGCGTTATATCCGCGCTGCCGCACCTTTCACACTTGGCAGGGTCATCCCTGCTGACAGTGACATGTCCGCAGCCGCAGTACCACGCAGGTATCCTGTGGCCCCACCAAAGCTGGCGCGAGATGCACCAGTCCCTCACATTCTCCATCCAATGCGTATATATTTTTGCGAAACGTTCCGGGACGAACGACGTCCTGCCGTCATCGACTACTTCGATTGCCTCTTTCGCAAGAGGCTTCATCTTCACAAACCACTGCGCTGAAGTGACAGGTTCCACCGTCGTATCGCAGCGGTAGCATGTTCCGACATTGTGCGTATGCTCCTCGACCTTAACGATGAGCCCGAGAGTTTCAAGATCCTCCAGCACGCGCTCGCGCGCTGTGTAGCGGTCCAGCCCGTTATACTTGCCGCTGTTTATTATTCTCGCTTCTTCGTCGATAACCAGAACCTGTTCAAGGTCGTGGCGCTGCCCGACCTCAAAGTCGTTAGGGTCGTGGCAAGGCGTCATTTTCACGCAGCCGGTACCGAACGACATGTCTACATAATCGTCGGCGATGATCGGCATTTCGCGCCCGACGAGCGGGAGTACAGCCGTTTTGCCGACTAAGCGCTTGTAGCGTTCATCATTTGGATTAACTGCGACGCCTGTATCTCCGAGCATTGTTTCAGGGCGGGTCGTTGCTACGATAACGAACTCGCCGGAGTCTTTTACGGGGTACTTGATATACCACAAATGCCCGGCCTGTTCTTCATGCTCGACCTCGGCGTCCGAAAGAGCCGTCGCGCAGTTCGGACACCAGTTGATAATGCGGTTACCCTTGTATATCAGCCCTTTTTCGTACAGGGACACAAACACTTCGCGTACAGCTTTCGAACACCCGTCGTCCATTGTAAAGCGCTCGCGCGTCCAGTCGCAGGAACTCCCAAGCTTTTTCAGCTGTTCAACGATGCGGTTGCCGTAGGTGTTCTTCCAGTCCCAGACGCGCTCAAGGAATTTCTCGCGCCCCAGATTGTGACGCGTCAGACCCTCTTTACGCAGTTCCTCCTCGACCCTTATCTGGGTCGCAATGCCCGCGTGGTCTGTGCCTGGAACCCAAAGCGCTGCAAAACCCTGCATCCGCTTGTATCTGATGAGGATGTCCTGCAGCGTGTTGTTGAACGCGTGTCCCAAATGAAGCTGCCCTGTGACATTGGGCGGCGGGATGACTATCGTGAATGGTTTTTTCGCGGGGTCGGCGACAGCGGTGAAGCAACCACCGTCCGTCCACATCTTGTATATTCTATCCTCGACTGAAGAAGGTTCATACACCTTTTCGAGTTCTTTCATAATAAAGTCCATTCCTTTCGTATTACTTCAGGCACAAATCATCCATGATAATGGAATGGACTTTTTGTGCATCAACTCGCGGTCCCGCGCGTCGCGGATTTTCCCCGCAGGGGGAGCGATTGGCACATTATCTGGTATAGCGTGATTTTTCACGCTATACCTCCATCATAAACATTTTTGGAACAATACAGATATGAAAGGATGGATGTACGCGTATGCAGCGCACCGGGTTTTACATTCTTTCACGTAAATTAATACCTCTCCGGATTATGGCCTGATTAGTAACATCGACATATAATTGTGTGATATTTTAGAATATTTGTGTTTTAAAGTCAACACAATCTGTGATATACTCATTGCGGACGAAAAACTGATTGATGGTTATATGGTGATAACTGAGGGAATATTAGAAACGAACTATGCTAAGGGAGGTACAGTATATGAACGAAGTACTGCGTACGATCATGCAGCGCTATTCGTGCCGCGATTTTAAAGACACGCCGCTTACTGACGAGCAGATAAAGGCGTTGACAGAAGCCGCGCTTGCGGCGCCTAGCGGCATGAACCGCCAGCCGTGGCATATCAATATGGTCACAGATAAAGCGCTTATCGACGAACTCGATACCGAAGGCATGAGAATGCTCGCCGAAGCTGAAGACAAGTCCGGATACGAAAGAATGATGGCGCGCGGCGGGAAACTGCTTTACGGCGCGCCCTGCCTTATGCTGATAACCACTGACGGCGAAGCAGGAATGGACGCCGGGATCCTCAGCGAAAACGTAGCTCTGGCCGCGCATTCGCTCGGGCTCGGAAGCTGCATCGTGGGGATGGCGGGCATGCCGCTTACAGGCCCCCGCGGTGAAGAGTTCAAGCAGCGTCTGCAGTTTACTCCGGGACATGTGTTCGGCATAGGGATACTAATTGGCGCCGCGAACAGCGGCAAGGAGCCGCACGAGCCGGATCACAGCAAAGTCACATACATAAAGTAGGATTCCTGCGCTTCCGCGACCAACATGGGACCGGTAATACGCCGGTCGCCCGGAGGTGATTGTTTTCATGGGAAAACGCGTGTCAGCTGCAAAGAATAACAAGCGCTTCCTGTCCGGGAAGGGCAGGATCGCTGCGCGTTTCCGCAGCGTGACGATCACGCTGTTCATCATTGCCTTTGTGATCATCGCGGCTGTCATGGCCTTCGCGTTCAACGACGTTGTAGGCAAGCTTTCCGCAGAGTACGCCAGAAGATACGCAGCCACTTCCGCGGAAGCGCTCAGCGCGCACATTAGCATGGACATCGGGTTTATGTCAAAGGCTGCGCGCTCGTCTGCTGTTATCGAGTGGATGCTCGATGAATACAACGAAGGAAAAAAGGCGAAAGCATTTGAGGAGATCATAGGCGTCGTCGGAGAGTTGTACAGTTTCAACCTGTATATCGGAATCGAAAGCTCGGGGCACGAGTACAGGGCGGACGGCCGGTACACCGACGAGCAGTTCTCAAACGTCGCCTTGCTGGATGTTGATGACCCGAACTACAGGTGGTTCTTTGAATGCATCTCATCGAAACACGACTATCTCATAAGTGTGGGGATAGACGACACCATAGAAAGAAAACGCGTCTGGCTCGACTACAAAGTGATGTATGACGGCGCTCCGATTGGAGTTATATGTACGGGGCTGGAGTTTTCGCATGTCGCCTGGGAGCTGTTCTCACAGTTTAACAGTGAGGACACGCGGGGGCTGGTCATCGACGAAAAAGGCGTCATACATATCGACAGTATCCTGATGACGGACGCCGAGTTTCTGTATAACGACTATGAGCAGAATCTGCGTGACGAGTTCAGCGACAAGCAGTTGCTTGCGGACATACAGCTCTTTATAGACAACATAGACGGGTACTTTAAATCTACAGACAGCAGCAGAGCGTTCAATTTGTCCGGCGAATCATACAGAAACATGACGATCATGCCTATAAAGAACACAAACTGGTCCGTCGTGATACTGTCAGGGGCCATATCGAGATATAATATATCCCTGTTCATACCTGTATCCGTCGCCGTACTTGTTTTGCTCCTCACGTTTACGTTTGCGGTCATCGCTATAAACTCGCGCCTGATGTTCACGCCGATAGGAAAACTGAGCCGCAGCCTGCCTCAGTTGAGCAAGAGCCTTGAGGCGCAGATCTACGGTATGGACCGTGACGACGAGATAGGCGAACTGTCGCGCACGATTCGCGACCTGTTCACAAAAGCGAACGTGGACGCGCTAACAGGTATATACAACAGACGTTACATTGAAAACAACCTCATGCAGACTATGGAGTTCCTTTCCCGTTCGGACGGGCAGCTCAGCGTCCTGATGCTGGATATTGACTTTTTTAAGAGATATAATGACACATACGGGCATGATCAAGGCGATATGTGCCTGAAAGCCGTCGCCGGAGCTCTGGCGGGCGGCGTATCCAGGTCGAACGACTTCGTTGCCAGATACGGGGGGGAGGAATTCCTCGCGGTGCTGCCGAACACAGATGAGACCGGTGCGCGGGCGATTGCGGAGAAGCTTCTGGACAACGTCAGGATGCTCGATATCCCGCATGCCGGAAACGACGCCGCGCACTGCGTGACTATCTCGATAGGCGTAACGACAGGCACAGTTGAGTTTACGCAGACTCAGGAAGAGTATATGAAACGCGCGGACGAGGCGCTGTATATGTCAAAACAGAGCGGCAGGAATAAGTACACGTTTCTGCCGCACGGAGAAGGCAAGGAGAGTTGAGATAATACCGCTGCCATTCCGCTTAAGTGAATAGCAAAAAGCGCCGATATATCTATACACAGACTAATTTCCGGAGGAATGGAAGATGTATAGAAAAAGGGCGCTTTTTAGGTTCACGGCAGTTCTGCTGGTCCTGATTTTTACGATCACCTTCGCGCCGCTGCAGGCGAATGCCGGCGTCATAGGGTGGGGCTACTGCGGGCCCAACTTAATGTGGGAGTATTTTGACGGCGGAACGCTTATGATAATGGTGATGAACAGGGAAGAACCGGGTGACATGGACTACCTTGGGTACTTGAACACCTGGTGGACCGGTTTTTGTGACGACATTACCAATGTGATCATAATGGACGGAGTGACCAGCCTTACCGGTATGGCGTTCTCGTCTTGCGTGCAACTCGAAAGACTGGAGATACCGTCGACTGTCAGTTACATAGAGAACACGTGCTTTCCGGGCAATGGAAGCATTTTCAGGTATGTTTATGTAGATCGCGATAATCCGTATTACTCGCACATCGGCGCTAATCAGGCTCTTGGCGGAGTGTTGTTCAAAAAGAACGCGGAAAATAAGCCGACTGAGCTTGTGCATTTCCCGAAAATGTACAGCACAGACTATACTGTGCCGACCGGTGTTGAAACGATCGCAAATAATGCTTTCTGGTCCGCGAAGTCGCTTCAGACTGTACGTCTTGCCTCAAGCGTTAAAGAGATATGTCCAAATGCGTTTTATCTGTGTTCAGGCCTGAGCCAGGTCATAATACCGTCGGAGAGCAATCTGCAGACGATAGGAAGCAGCGCGTTTGGCAAGTGCACATCGCTTGCAAGCATCACCCTCCCCGAGAGCGTTACCAGTGTAGGCGCAGGCGCTTTTGACGCGGGCGTTGCGCCGTACGTTGCAAGCGTGCGCGTGACACCTTCCGCGGCGTCGGTGGGCAGAGGCGCTCAGCAGGAATTTGCCGCGACGCTGACGGGCGTGAACCTTAAAACTTCTGAGCATCTTCGTGTTAACTGGAGTGTAACGGGGAGCAGCATGGGCAGTACAATATCCACCGCAGGAGTGCTGAGCATAGCGGCAGGCGAAACCGCGTCTACGCTGACCGTGACGGCGACGTCCACGTACGGGGCGCCGAAATCAGCCTCCGCTATCGTAACTGTCACAAACCCGGCGGACCCCTCTGATCCTTCGGACCCTTCAGACCCTTCGGATCCTTCATTTCCTTCAGGAGGCGAATACAGAGTTACAGTCTATGATGGGTCCATAATTTACGATGATAACGAAGGGAAATTCACTGTCGGTGATCAGGTGTTTATAGTGGCAGACTACAAAGCTGATGAGTTTGATTGCTGGTCGTCTCTGAACTCGTCAGTGACTTTCCTGGATGCAGAAAAGCCGGTCACAAGCTTTGAAATGCCTGCTGAAAATGTCGTTGTGTTCGCTAACCCAAAAGGAGGCTTAAAGGGCGGCGAGAACAGTGATGAACTGGTTTCTGTGCTGGAGATAAAGGATCTTCCAACAGAAGTCAAGGTTAATACTGAACTAACGCTGGCAGGGACAATAGTTCCATCTAATGCGACAGTACAGTTTGTTGAATGGCGCATAGTTGGCGGCACTGCTAATGCGAAAATCACGCTTAAGAACGACAACAGCGCTTTACTGGCAACAACTGAAGGAAAAGTTGAGATTACTGCACTCATTCGAGACAGTGTTTTTGACAATAGTGGCATGTCAAGTGATTTCGAGCATACTTTTACTATAGACGTTAAGCCGGCAGCCACGGAACCCCCGCCGGGTGGTCCTCCAAGTGGCGGCGGGATCAACCTCGGCGGCGGCGACGACGACCCTGAAGATATAGAAGACGAGGAAGTTCCGCTAAGCGAACTGCCGGAAATACCCGGCGGGCTGACGATCGAAACCCCCGAGGGCTCAGACCCCATTGAAAACGAAGACGGATCGATAACGCTGCCGGGCGGAGGAAAGGCTACACTTGAAGACGGCACGGAGATCGATCTGCCCCCCGGCACGATAATTGATAAAGACGGAAGAATAACCATACCCGCCGACGGCAGCGGAAAAATCAAGACTCCGGGCGGAGCAGGAGTCGACCTGCCTCCCGGAAGCAAGATCGATCCGAACGGGAACATCAGCTTTCCCAAAGGCAGCGGCGGAGGCTCTATAACGCTTGGGAGCGGACTCAGCTTCAAAATCAGCGAAGACGCGGTTATCATCCTCGATAAAAGCGTACCGCTCGGATACTATGTCAGCATGAGCAACCCGTTCACGGACATCAAGGAGTCCGACTGGTTCTACGGCGACGTCATATTCGCGTACTCTCACGGGCTGATGAACGGCACAGGCACGAGCCCGATGACATTCAGCCCGAACATACCGCTGACGCGCGCGATGATCGTCACTGTGCTGTACCGCGCCGCGGGCAGCCCGAATGTGAACGATCTTCCGGACCCGTTCACAGACGTCCCCGCCGGCGACTGGTACTCAAACGCCGTGAAATGGGCGCAGGCAAACGAAATAGTGACAGGCTACGGCGACTCGAAATTCGGGCCCGAAGATAACATTTCCAGGCAGGATCTTGCGACGATACTGCTGAGGTACGCAAAATATACCGGGAACTCGCTCACCGAGAAAAGAGCATATCAAAGCTTCCCTGACAGCGCCGACATCGATGGCTATGCAAGGGAAGCGGTGGAAGCGTTGTATAAAGCTCAGGTGATAAACGGCAAGGACAACGGGAAGTTCGATCCGAAAGGAATGGCAACAAGGGCCGAAGTAGCAGCAATGCTCCACAGGTTCATAGAAGCAATGTAATGGTGAAGCGGTGAGCCGGTGAAGCGGTGAAACGGCGAAACCATGTAACGGTGAAGCTTCGCTGCTAACGGAAAACGCAAAGCACAAACGTAAACGGAAAACGTAAATGCCAACACGGTGAACGGCGCAACCGCGGAGCGATGAACTCCTGCGGTTGCGCCGTTGCTTTCCCACCCCTTTACATTAAAACATACATATCCTCAAGCATGTCGATGTATGACCTGAGGGTGTTTTTCAACTTTATGCTGTCGCCTGTAAATGCCAGCTTTCTAAGCTCCTCGCTGAAATTACAGGTGATGTCGCTGATAATTGAGTGCGGCTCACATTGAAGAGGAGCGCCGCCTTCAGCATTATTCGAGCCAACTCCGCTGCCGCTGCCGCTGCCGCTGCCGCTGCCGCTGCCGCTGCCGCCGTTGCTGCCGCCGCCGCCGTTGCCGCCGTTGCCGCCGCCGCCGTTGCCGCTGTTGCCGTTGCCGCCGCTGCCGCCGCCGCCGCTGCCGCTGCCGCTGCTCTCGGCCGGGTAGTCGTAATAATCGTTTTCAGTAATGTCCTCTTCGTCAGTGTTTACAGACAAAGCGGCGTCCAGCTTTTTCTTGTCAAAAGTGCCGCCTGCGATCTGTACGGCAATCGCCTCTATGAAGTCAAGAGGCATTGCGGAGAGAGCCGCAAGCGCCTTTTTGTCTATGTTCACATCACCGGAAAGCACCATCATTTTCGCCTCGAACGAGAACTCGCCGATAGCCTCGATCGCCTCCGTGATTTTCACATCGCGTTCGATCGTTGCGCGCGATACGTTGTACAGCTGTGCAAGCCTGGCTGCTGTTGACTTCACGGAAGCGCTGCCCTGTGACGCGCCGGTCCCGATCACAAGCGAAGAATAGGTACCCTTAAGCGCCTTGTCCGCTCTGTAATGCAAGCCGCGGTAGTGGCTGAGCTGAAGAGGGGTCAAGTTGCGCCGCGAAACCTGCACGGAAATTATCCATATAAGAACTTCTTCCCTCGACTCGAAATCTCTGTTGATCGTGTTGAACGGGATGTCATGCCTCGTGCATATCTCGTAACGGTTATGCCCGTCGATCAGAATGTCGCCCCAGAGCACAAGCGGGTCCCGGCAGCCGTTTTCGAGTATGTTTTCTTCAAGCAACTCGAAAGTCGCCCTGCTTAACGCAGGCAGCAAACTCCTGAACTCTTCGTCTATGATTATTGTGTGTAACATGTCCTCTCCTTACCTTGTGCGGCGGGGTTCAACTCTGTGCTGACTCCTGCCCTGATGTATTAGTAAAATGTAACGATTTTTTCCGTGATTTTAGTATAAACCTTCAAGTTGGTCCAAGGTCAATAGACAAATAATGGCGAAATATCAACCATTTTACGTTACCTTTCACGGCGTCCGCCTCGTCTTCTTTTTCCACTCAGCTGCAATACAGAGCTTGTGATCAATAAGGACATTGCGGCTAATAGCATGATTGTTGAAACATCCGGTTTTCCAGTTTGCGGCAATCCGGCAAGCGGAGGGAACTCGTCCAATACCCACATACCTTCGTCATCACTCCATTCCCATCTCCCCAAAGGGACGCCGTCTTCATCAAACTCAATGAACCCATCGCCGTCCGGTACTAACTCGTGGTTCGGAACACTCGGATTCGGCGGGACGCCGGGATCGGTTCCGCCCGGTGTGAACAACAGACCGGCAGGCAGCGGCTCTGGCAGCGGCTCCGGCTGCGGCTGAGGGTCTTCGGGCGTCGGGTCAGCCGGCGGCGGATTTGTGAGCTGCGACTCATAGGGCGGCTGTGTCAAAATCGTGTTGTCTGTTCCATCCGAACCTCCGGTCAGAGTTTCTGCAGGCGTTGTTTCTGCGGGAGGAGTATTTAAGGTTGTAGGATCGACAGGCGGCAGATATGTCTGCTGCGAGCCTGACGGCGGAGTTTCTTCTCCATCGCCATCGTTGCCGTCATTGTTATCGTTGTCATCACCGTCGTCTACTCCATCGCCATCACCGTCGACATCACCGCCGTCTGCTCCATCGCCGTCGCCTACTCCATCGCCATCGCCATCACCGTCGTCTACTTCATCACCGTCATCTACTCCATCGCCGTCGCCGTCGCCGTCGACATCACCGCCGTCTGCTCCATCGCCGTCACCTATACTCATATGTTCATTCACAACAATATAGCCGGAGCCGCTTCCGCTTATGGACGCATACTCCGGGTCCGTCTGAGTGACTGTGATTTCTCCGTACGCTACTTCAATCTCCGCGATTTTCTCCAAGGTTTCAGGGCTTCTTGAGATGACCTCATATAATGAATACGTATGGCCGGACGGGATACCGGTGAAAGAAAACTCTCCGTTGACGTCAGATTCCGTCGTTTCAAGGTATGGGCTTATACCCTCAGCGAACGGCGCGGGAGTGAGAACGAGGTCAAACTCTATGGCCGGCAGGGGCGTTACTCCGTCATTGTATACTTTAGTAAAATTAATATCCGCGGTATAGGTCTTTACCTGAGGGACAGTTATCTTGCCGTCATTGGCGGGATCTGTACCGTCATATCCGGAATCGCCGGGCTTCTTGTGGAAAAGCAGCTTGTTTTTTGCACTTGGGATTTGGCCGCCGTCGTCAAGCTCAAAGAAGTACTCCAGCGTCGTTTCTTCGTTCGTATCGATTTTGCAGTCAAGCGCGGCATTATTGCTTATATACGCAGTGTTCGTGTTATCCACGCGGACGCGGAACGACGCGCTGTAGTAGTATTTACCGCCGGAGACGTCCCATGGCGGAGTGTTATACACATCCCATACTGCAAACTGCCTGCCGCCGTCTTCTCTGAGAGAGACAAGCGAACCGCCTGCCGGCCCAAGAAACACGACGTTCTCTTTAAGCTCGTCTTCCACGCACCATATATTCGCGGATTGCTCCAGCATGCTGGTGATATTGTCGAAAAAGCCGATAATAGTATGAAAATCGTCCCAAATGTCTTCGCTGTAACGGTATATGCCGTTATTGGCAACGATGGAATGCTCGAGCAGAAAATCGCCGCCTACATCGCTGCCGTCGCCTGTCCTGCAGTAAATGCTGTGAATGATCGTTTCAGGGAATGCAAGTAACAGGTTGTTCCGCTCGCGAACTGCCGCTGCAGACCCTTCCACATAGTTTTGGCTCGTAACTGTAATAGGGTGGCTGCCGGGGAACGAAGCCGGGCGATATATGTTGTTGGCTGTGGAGTATGAAGCGGACTTGCCGCCGTAGACTGTGCGCTGGCCGTCCGGCCTGTCATCCGCAGGGCCTATAAAGCTCCCATCCGGGCTGAAAGTGCCGGCAGTTTCATGCGGGGCCTGTATGAGCTTCGCAAGGCTTGAGTATAGCCCGGAATCAGCAGCGCCGGTAACTCCGCTGACTTTGAAATCACGGTTCGGCGCGCCGTCCGTCAGGATGACAACGTGCAGATCGACGTCAGGGCCGTAGGCTTTAGCGAGCAGCATGTTCCGGGCGAGACGGATCGCGGCGGCAAGGTTTGTCCCGCCTTTACCGTATATGTCGTCAATTGCCTGCGACGCGCCCTCACCCTTGTCCGCAAGCGCGTCGGTCAAGGGCCAGCAAGCTTCCGCGCCAAGTGAAAACTCTATCACGCCGATATCGCGGACGAAGCCGTGTGCGCTTGCCGCCTGTCCGTCCAGCATGCTTGCAGGTACGCCTGCGACCGCAAAAGTTCGTACAAAATACTCCGCCGCCTGCTTGGCGTGATCGAGCGCGTTATTACCGCCCGGCGTCTTGGCCGGAGAGTCGTAAGGCGGGCCGTAGATATCCTGCCACATAGTCCCTGAGTTATCGATTATGACGACAAGCGCCACGTCGCGCGGCTTGAAAATCGTCGTCAGCGCCTCTTCGGTCTGCACTTCAAGGGTGATTATGAACTCGTTTTCAACCAAGGTGTCCTCTATAGTCTTTCCTACATTAAGGTCGGTCGGAATGTAGCCGGGGGCGTGGCCCGGCACTTTTATGTCGTTTGTAAGCTGCGTTCCGCCTTCAACGACCTGATGCGCCGGGGAAGCATGTGCAATCAGTGCAGGTATGAAAGTCAGTATCAGACATGCTGCAATGAACAGTGGCAGCAGCATCCGTGTCGGTTTACTCATCCGCTTGATCATTATTATTGAGCCTCCTGTGTAACACCTTAATCCGCGGGTATATATACCAGCATTGTAAAGCTTAAAGCTACTTGAAGGTCAATAGATTTTTAGGAGTTTTTCAGGTTTTCCGGGATGTTTTTGCATAGGGGGGCGGGATTCGAACTCAATACGGTTATCGCAACGCGGTTTTCACCCCTGCTTCGCCAAATCCCTTGTCAATAAAGCAATTATTAACTGCGGTCTTTGCCATTGCATGGGTAAAAACCGCGTTGTGATAACTGCAAGCACCTCTCACCGAGATAGCTTTTAGGGATTTTTGCTTCGTTTGAAATAGCCTTGCTGTCGCAAGGCAATGAAAACGGAGGAATAAGCACAAAAGATAGCCGGTGAGAGGCGTGTTGAGTTCGAATCCCGCCCCCCTAACTAATGTGCGCAGAGCATACCGGCGCCAACATTTCAAAATAAACCACTTGTTCATGCACAAGCGATAGGCGCTGAGTTTGTCGAAGTAAGCGACGGAACTTTACGGGCGATCAAAGCAGATATCATTAGCGCAGATGTTGACTACCTGCTCGTCATAGGATGGTCAAGACTCATCCCGGTCGATGTGCTTGAAATACCGAAGGGCCGTATTAAGGGGTACTACGGAGCTGTTGGCATGCATCCAACGCTGCTGCCGGAAGGCAGGGGGCGCGCGCCTATCCCATGGACGCTAATACGCTCGTTACCCAAAACAGGGTTAACAGTATTCTCCCTTTTTGAAACCGCCGACAGCGGTCTTGTCATCGACCAGATTGAAGTCACGATACACGAAATGGAAACGTCGACAAGCCTGTATTACAAAATGAAAGATTTACACTATGCAGCCGGGAAAAGACTTGCCGTTGAGTTAGGTTCAGATGATTGGAGCAAAGCTTATCATCAGGATGAAGAAAAGGCGACATATTGGGCTAAACGTTGCCCTGAAGACAGCAGGATCTATCAAAGCTTGACTATCGGCGATGCAATCAACAGAGTCCGCGCGCAGAAATGGCCGTATCCTCAAACAATGATGAAGATAGGCCATACAGATTATGCTGTAAATAATATTCACAAGTGTAATGAGTCCGTAAAAAAAGAGCCCGGAGGGCACGAGGAAAGTAAGGTCGTTCGCTTTGCAGACGCAGACGCGTTGGTAACGCTGAGCAGAGTAGGCATATAACGGAGGGCTCGCATTGAGGAAAAAAGGGAATTGGACTGTTGCTTCATCATCGGTGATCTACGAGAATCAGTGGATCAGCGTTGTACAGGATGACGTGATACGCCCTGACGGGAAAGATGGAATATTCAGCGTTGTGAACATGAGACCGGGCGCTTCGGTATTACCAATCGACGCAGAAGGAAATGTGTATCTCACACGCGAGTATAAGTATGCGATCGAAGCTGATTCGATCGAGGTCATAAGCGGCGGGAAAAATGAGAACGAGACGTACGAGGAAACAGCCGCGCGTGAACTTCGTGAAGAGACAGGCATTACCGCGGGGCGGATCGTTCCTCTGGGGTTCATTAACCCGTTTACAACAGCTGTGAACTCACCCAATTATATGTTCCTGGCACTCGACTTGAAGCTTGGTGAAGCCAGCCCGGACGCGACAGAAATCCTTCACATACTTAAGACGCCGTTTCTGCAAGCATTTGAGTGGGCTAATGACGGAACGATCACGCACGGGGCGTCAGTTGTGCTGATACTTAAAGCGAAGGCTGTTTATGAAGAGCTTTTTGCATATCGGCATAGCACCTTCTGACAAGTGTTTCATTGCGTCACTGTGTAACGCTGAGCAGGCTTACAAATAGCATATTATGAGCAGCGTCTTCTTATGCGTAGACGCTGCTCACGATTGTTACACCGTCCTTGGCAACTCAAAAGGAATGCAATTGAAGCACCTGAACGGGGTACCTGAATAGTTAGGGCGCAGGTCTGAGCCTTATGCAAGCTTCAGACCGTTATCACGCTCCATGAATATATTGACAAGAATACCAACTGCTATTAATAATACTCCGGCAATGTCTGAAAATATCGTCGGATATACGGAACACAGTCCGCCTATGATTAGTAATGCTCTCGTCCAAATGCGCATTTTGTTCTTAAAGTAGCCTGTGATACCTAGCGCGAGCCCGCACACGCCAATAGTCGTCAATACGATCCTTAAAATACATGACAAGGGATCTGACAAGAGTATGACAGCAGGGTCCATCACAAAAACATATGGGACGATAAAACCTGCGATGGATATAGCTACAGCTGTCCATCCTGTCTTTACTGGATTTGCTTTTGATATCCCGGCAGCGGCATATGCCGCAAGGGCTACAGGTGGAGTGAGTACAGCCAGACTTGCAAAGCAATAAACAAACATGTGTGCTGTTGGCGTCGCAACGCCATATGAAGCTAGAACTGATACAGCGACCGATGATCCGACGATGTAGGATGCAACTGCCGGAAGTCCCATACCAAGAAGGAGTAGAATTAGCATTGTAAAGAATAACGCTGCAAGAAGGGATATATTTCGGCTTAGAACAAATGAGGTGAATGTGATCCCGAGGCCTGTAGTGCCAATAACAGAAATTATTATCCCGCTGCATGCGCATGCCGCTGCAACGCTCAACGTTGCCTTTATACCATTTGAAAACGTTTTAATAAAAGATGCGACGGTGAATTTGCAATGTGGGTTGGCCACCGCTAGAACCAGCATTATAATCATGCAGATAAAGCATGAGTAAAGAATAGGATATACCATTGCAATAAGAACGATCAGGACTATCAGTGGAATTATCAGGTGAAAGAACTCAATAAGTATATTCGGGCTCTTCTTTGCCGGTTCATTTTTCGCGGTTTCCAACTCATCTGTAGCGGCTGCCGGTCGTTCAGGTTCATTGTTTACTGACACTTGCGCCTTGATACCAAGGTGCTTTGCCTTAAAATGTATGCACATGAATAGACCCAAATAGAAGAATACTGCAGGCATGATTGCGATTTTACATACTTCTGCATACGTGATACTGCAATACTCAGCAAGGAGAAATGCTGCAGCGCCCATTACCGGCGGGGAGAGTGGACCGCCGGTAGCAGCAGCCGCAGTAATCGCTCCGGCGTACTCAGAGGAATATCCCTCGTCCTTCATAAGCGGTATCGTTATTTGACCTGTAGTCACAACGTTTGCCGCCGCGCTTCCGTTTATCATTCCAAAAAGCAACCCTGCGACTACCGACATTTTTGCTCTTCCGGCGGTAAGCTTTTTAGTCAAGTTACTTGAAGCCTTTGTAAACAGTTCTCCGGCGCCGCACTGCAGCATCATTTCTCCCATGATAACAAAGGCGACGATTATCGTAGACGCAGTTTGCATTGGTGATGAAAATACGCCGGTGGAGACTATTATCATGTTTTGCGTCATTCTTTGCAGGGTGAACCCACGATGCCAAAGAATACCCGGCATCCATGGTCCAACAAAACCATATATCAGAAAAATAATACTTATCACTACAAGAGGGAGCCCGGTCGTTCTGCGGGTGGCTTCAACTACTGCTAGTAATAATGCTATCGCCAGGATCCATTCATGTAGCGGCGGAGAATTTGCCCTCATCATCAGCATTTGATAATTGATAATGAGGTAAAGCATAGGTACCAGCGAGATTACCAGAAAGAAAATGTCTACAATAAGAAAGCGGCTCTTTTTTACCAGAAAAATGCAAACTAATGTGTATAAAAGGAATAGCATCGCTTTATATTGAGGTGTTGTTGGTATCAGACGAAGCATCAGGATATGTGCCAGACCAATTATAAACATCAGCCAGAAGCAGAGGTTTTCTCTGGTTGGCTTGAAAAGAGGTTTCCATTTCGAAGCATCGATCATGTCAGGTTTTCTCCAAATATCAAGTTGTTCACCTCACGTTTTGATACATTCTAATACTATTCTAATCAATCTAATCATTCTTGTCAAAACACAAGATTGTGTGATATTATCAAACGCAGTGAGGCTTCTGTGTACGTCTCAGATGACTTTACCATCAGCGTTCAAGCCGGAAGGCAAGCAGAATACTGACAGGGGAGGCTATAGTATTGCGTAGATTCAACGTTACGGGGCTATGCGTGCCGTCGAAGGACTACATGGTTGATATCAGCGATAAGCTGGACAAAATCGTTGAGCTGATAGACAGCGGCAGTTACTTCACGATAAATCGCGCGCGTCAGTACGGAAAGACGACTACTCTGAGCCTGCTTGAAAAGAGACTTGTAAGCAGTTATATTTGCGCAAGTATAAGCTTCGAGGGCGCAGATGACAGTGATTTTGAGTCACCGGAAGCATTTTGCTCTATGTTTGTGCAGGAAGTATCGAGAGCGCTTGTGTATTCATGCCAGATAATCCCATTGTTGAGTTATGCAGCATGTATGGGTACATAGAAAAAAGCAACCTGAGCTCTGATATGGAAGCTCCGGCGCATGTCGTTATTGCAAACAAGATATTTGAAATGCGGTTGGCGTATTATTTTAGCTCCAGGGATGAGAATATTTCAAGGATAGATAATGCATACAGCAAAATCTTGTATAATGAGATAACGCAAAATGGCGTTTTCAATATGGAACTATGTTTGCAGCGATTCTCTGAGCATTATCAGGAGCTGTACTCTGAAACAGATGCTCCGTTCCTTGAAAGGCATGGGAGATTGCTGCTCTTGTCATATCTGCGCCCGCTTGTTAGCGGCGCAGGGTTCTACCATATTGAGAGCCAGCTCACCAACCTGAAGCGTATGGATGTAGTAGTTGACTTCGGAGCTGACCAGTTTATCATTGAACTCAAGATCTGGCGGGGAGAAGCAGCCCTCAGCAAAGCATATGAGCAGTTGCTTGACTACATGGACGTAAAAGGAGCGCAGACCGGATATCTTGTGATCTTCGATTTCCGGGAGGAAAAGAACAGGCAGCGCAGAGCAGAGTGGGTGCAAGCGCGGAACGGGAAGATGATATTCGAAGTGCTGATGTGAGCAGACGTCGTATCTGTTCTACTTCAGAGATAACAAGAAGGTAGGACTACATTTGGCTGACCGGCGCACAAATTACATTAATGAATTGCATACCGCGATAGACGCCGCAGTACTCGCCGGAGGTGCGATAATGGGCGTATACAGCGCCGGCGACTTTGCTGTGGAGTTCAAAAAAGACAGCTCGCCGTTGACCAGAGCGGACAGGCGGGCAAATGAGATTATAGTAAGCATGCTGCGCGATAAGTTCCCGGATTATGCAATACTCGCAGAGGAAAGCGAAGACGACATGAGCAGGCTGGACAACGATTATTGCTTTATAGTCGATCCGCTTGACGGGACTAAAGAATTTATAAAGCGCAACGGCCAGTTCACTGTGAACATCGCGCTTGCATATAAGCGCAGGGCGGTCATGGGCGTGATCTACATTCCGGTGACAAAAGAGCTTTACTATGCAATGGAAGGCGGCGGCGCATTTTACCGGGCGGATGGCGCGGAGCCTGTTCAGATATCTGTTTCCGACAGGACAGACGACATCAGGATGGTGAGGAGTCTGTCTCACGACAGCGAGGAACTGGATCGCCTTATTGAAAAGCACAAAATATCAAATTGCATAAGAATAGGCAGCGCTGTCAAAGGCTGCCTTATCGCCCGCGGCGAGGCGGAGGTGTATTACCGGTATGGGCCCACGATGGAATGGGATACAGCGGCGATGCAATGCATAGTTGAGCAGGCCGGCGGGATATTCCGCCAGATGGACGGCACGGAAATGCTGTACAACCGCAGGAACTCGATCAATGATAAAGGGTTTTACATTGTGAACAGGGCGGAGAATGTGCTGGAGTGAGCTAAAGCAATTCTTAGCTACTCATCCGCCGGAGGTTTAAGCATGTTGAGAATACTAGCCATAAACATTCCAATCGACATGCTTGAGGCCGTTTATTCGGGAGAAGTCACGGGTGTTGCTAGTTACTAAAGTGTAGTCATTAACCAGGCAGTAAGCGGCAATACTATTCGCGTTCCTCAAACACAGGCTTAAACTTGCCGCTCCTGAGTTCATCAAAAGCGAGGTCATCCTCAGTCGAAAATCCTTTCTTCTGCAGCTCATGTACTGCCAAAAGAAATGTCTTGGCAATAGTTTTTTGCTCAGATGTAAGCTTTTGGTTGTCAGTAGCCGGTCGAATGCAATTAAGCCCTGCCTCGAGATTATTGCAGTCAAAATCCTCGTGACTATGCTTATCTTCATTTTGCCCGCCTTCATATATCGCGAGTACAGGCTCGTCGGCAGTATTGCTTTGCAGTTCAGGTTGTACTCTCATATACTTTGTGAGGGCGTTTCCCTGTGAGTTTGCATCGAGCTTTATTTCAAACGGAATAGCCTGCCTTTGCACTGCCTGTCGAATGAACATGTTGATCGCAGTGCTTATCGGTATTCCAAGCGCGACAAATAGTCTATCAGCCTCTGCTTTCAGTTCCTTATCAATTTTCACGCTGATACTTGTTAACGCCATTAGATACACCTCCATCCCTCTCTAGAGAATACCATATTTTATCCAATTGTCAATACATTGCGATAAAATCAGCCGAAAAACACCTTTGCCCTAATTGCATGCGCAAAGAAAATAGTATACAATACGCACTATGCTAAACTGTAGAAAGCGCGAGAGTGGTAGCCATGATCACTGGAAACATCAATAAAATCAACTTAAGCGGATCATCCTTTGAGCACATGATCACGGACGGGAACCTTTATATTGACAAAACACGTATGATAGAGCGTTTTCTGAACGAGGCCAGCGACGTTCAGCTTATTGCCCGCCAGCGGAGGCTCGGCAAGAGCCTGAACATGGACATGCTTCAGTGCTTCCTGTCAGATAAATCGGATAACCGGCGCCTGTTTAAAGGTCTATACATAGAAAAAAGCCCGGTGTGGGAGCAAGTTAACTCCGCGCCGGCATTTTATTTCGATTTCAAAGGCTTGGACATGAAGACATACAAAACGCAAATCGCAGAGCAAATAGATAAACACATCTGCTCCTATCTTGACCCGGGTAGTTTAAGCGGATATCTCAGCCGCCGGTATAACAGGCTTATCAGCGACCCGAATGCAGTAACAGACGGATTGCTAATGCTTACTGAGATTATTTACGAAACGACTGGTAAACGTTCATTTCTGTTCATTGACGAGTATGATAAGCTGCTTACGGATAACTATGAATCGGAGCTATATGAGGAGATCAGGTCGTTCGAAACGGCGTTTTTGTCCACCGGTCTCAAGGGAAACAAACATCTGAAAAAGGCCCTGCTAACAGGAGTGTTGCGTATATCGCACGAAAGTATGCTCAGCGGGCTCAACAATGTAAGCACATATGATGTTTTCAGTGACAGCATATACACGGACGATTACGGGTTGACCGATGATGAGATAACAGAACTAAGTACGGTCGCCAACATCGATATAACCGAAGTTAAGTCTTGGTACAATGGCGTTAAGATAGGCGGAAAGGCGATATACAACACATACTCTGTGACGTCGTATCTGGATCGCGGCGCGTATGAATGTTATTGGGGAAAAAGCGGGACGCTTGATATGATAGCAAAGCTGCTGAACGACGAACGAAAACTGGCGCTTGCCAGACTCCTTAACGGCGAGACAGTTGAAGCGGCAGTCGACGAGCGGATATCTCTAAAAAGATTGGCCGTTGACACGGGCGACGACGCATTCTATTCGCTCTTGGTTCAAGCCGGTTACCTTGTGCTTGAAGAGCGGCTGCATGATAGAGGTACATACCTGCTCACAATTCCGAATAAGGAGTTATTGATAGTTTGGAAAGAGTTTATGGTCGCGTTACCAAAAACACCCGGCAACCTCAATGCAGACTTAATGAGCGCGTCGCAGATACGCAATAAGCTCAAAGAAGGTTTATCAGATATTGAAAACGGTAGGGAACGCCCGGGAATAGAAGCATTCAGACAGCCCGGAGAAGGCAACTGCTACAACAAATCTTAGCAACTCATGCGTCGGAGGTTTTTACCATGTTGACAACTGAATTCAATTTAGAGGACGCAATAGCGATCTGGAAGGAAGAAGGCCGCGAAGAAGGCCGCGAAGAAGGTCGCGAAGAAGAGAGACAGCATGTCTTGTCGCTCCTGGCTTCCGGGCTAGCTCCTGATGAAGTTATAGCCATCCTTGCTCGCAGTAATGAAACTTGATTGTTAAGCGCTATCAGGTCCACAATACCTTTTTGCGGTATAATGAAATCCCCAAAGGCTGTATTTCATTATACCGTTTACACCAGTGCGCTTTGAGTTTGTATTCACACCAAATAGCGATGTGAAATAAAGATTTTGCCTGGAAATCCGATAATCTCTATGTAGTGCATACTGAATTTTGTAGCGAGTGAGAGCACCAAACAAGGATATGGGTGAGAATAAATGAAAACGGTAATACTTGCTGGCGGATTTGGTTCTCGTATAAGCGAAGAGTCGCATCTGCGCCCTAAGCCGATGATAGAGATAGGCGGCGCGCCTATTCTATGGCATATCATGAAATACTACTCATCTTTTGGTATTTATGAGTTTATTATTTGCTGCGGTTACAAGGGGTCTATGATTAAAGAATACTTCGCCGACTATTACCTTCACCGAAGCGACGTAACGTTTGATTTTTCTGACGGAAACAAAATGGTTGTACACTCGAACATCGCGGAACCGTGGAAAGTCACAGTCGTGGACACCGGATTGAACACACAGACAGGAGGGCGAATCAAGCGTATATTGCCATATGTGGACGGCGAACGGTTTATGATGACGTACGGCGATGGCGTAAGCGATGTTGATTTGAATGAGTTAGCGCGCATACACGAAGAATCCGGTAAGACAGTCACTCTAACAGCGATACAGCCCGGCGGGCGTTTCGGCGTTCTTGATATTAACGACCGCGATGGCACCATAACGGGTTTTCATGAAAAAGCGCGGGAAGATGGCGCATGGATAAATGCCGGATTCATGGTACTTGAGCCAGAAGTATTCGATTACATAGAAGGCGATGCGTCGATTTTTGAGCGCAAGCCGTTGGAGGCGCTCAGCGCCGAAGGAAAGCTCGGAGTTTTCAGACATTACGGGTACTGGCAGTGTATGGACACAACCCGTGATAAAGCAGCCCTTGAATCAGCTTGGGACGCGGGCAGCGCGAAATGGAAGGCATGGAAGGATTAATTAAACCCGAGATCTCTATCATTATGCTTACGTATAACCGCGAAGCGCTTGTATCGCGGGCTGTGGAGTGCATTCTCGCGCAGACCTTCATTTTATCATGCTTGCGGGGCGTCGGTGAAGGCGCCCCGCTATTTGTCGGTTACACCAATGGCGTTTATTGGCATTAAAAGAGGCAGGCCCTCTAAGAGGTTCCAATACTTGGCACTTAGATTCCCTGTCCCCGTTCATTCATTTTTCCAAGCAGTATCTGCAGTCGACAAAATTTACGGCAGGGAAGTCCATGTTAACCTTCTTAAATTCTTCCCAAGCAGTCACAACCGCAACTACTCTACACGACCTGCATACCTCGTCCTTCGATGCGCAATAAGCGATGGGAAGTCCGTATACGTTTTGAAATTCATTTATAGCAATCGGATCATAGGCATAAATGTTGGTATAGCCCTCACGGATCAACTCGGTAATGATCTTCGCCGCCGAACTATCGCGAACGTCGTCAGAACCTGGCTTAAACGATAATCCAAGTATACCTATTTTCTCGTATTTGTCATTTGCGGCAAGTGTGATTTTTTTTGCCGTTAAATACGACATTTCTTTATTAAGAGAGATTACCCCTTCCAATATTCGAGGCATAAACCCATTGCTTTTTGCGGTAGCATTGAGAGCCTCCGTATCCTTTGGCAAACAATAACCGCCATAGCCGCAACCGGGATATATATAAGTATTGATTCCTGCCCCTGCAAGTCGTCGGTCCTCATGCAAAATACGAAACGCTTGCGCAACCTCGATCCCTCCGATAGCGTCAGCAAGCAGGGCCATTTCATTGGAGTAGCTGATTAACGTAGCGAGTAAGGAGTTGGATAGATATTTGATGAATTCGGCTGTGTTCTGCTCCACGAAATGAATCGGTGCACTAAAAGGCGCATAGAGTGTTGCGAGTGTATCTTTTGCAACATCACCGTCTACGCCGCAGACAATTCTGTCCGCGTTCATAAAGTCGTCCCAGCATCTGCCTTCGCGTAAAAATTCCGGATTTACCACAATAGGATTTCTCGCGCCTTTTGACCTAACATACGGAACAATGCGTTCTCTCACTGTTCCTGGAGGAACTGTAGATTTTATTACAAACACGCAAGTATCTGAAACTGTTTTCAAGATACTGTCAACTGCGGAAAATATATATGTTAAATCCGCACTACCGTCAGGAAGCTCCGGCGTTCCAACACAAAAAAAGCAAACATCCCTGCCCGCCGCTGCATCCGCTGCATTATCAGTTAAAACGAATGTCT
>Ga0082212_10000578_pt1 | contig 52817 bp, 37 predicted proteins | sample TergutNt197P3_FD_71548 | JGI IMG/M metagenome (GOLD analysis project Ga0082212, IMG submission 71548) | Neocapritermes taracua P3 segment gut microbial communities from Petit-Saut dam, French Guiana - Nt197 P3 | ecosystem: Host-associated > Arthropoda: Insects > Digestive system > Gut ...
TCTTTCCGCCTGTTTTGCGCGTTTTTCGGTTAAATACAGCAAGTATTCGCCCTCAAAACCCGCAAAACAGGCGAAAACAATCGGCACTTATCTAATGACGCGACTTTTGTCCAAGGCTCCTAGGGCGAACACTCTTTTTTCGTCATTGCGTGCTTGACCCGCAATCCCATTAATCGTGCGCTCTTCCGGGTCGATTCCGTGTCAAGCGCGTAGTAAGTGTGGCCTATCGCAATGATTTTGATAAGAGCGACAACATCAAAGGCGCGCAGTTTACTGCGCGCCTTTGCATCGCAACTGTTGCAGCTTCGGCTACTTCCCGATAACGCCCGTCACCATGGTGAGATAACTGTTCGCGCTCCATGAGCTCCAGGGCCAGCCATCCGTCGCAATCGGCGGAACCTGCTGCGCAGCCTTCTCTCCGTTGTGCAGATAATAATTATACGGCGCGTACCCGAGGATAATACCCTCGCGGTTCGTGTGGTCGCAGTAGCGGCGGGCAATGAAGTCCGCCTCTTTCTGCTTGCCGGCAGCCTGCAAGCCAACAGTCAGGATCATGTTCATCGGACCGACAACCCTGCCGCACACAAACGAGATTCCGAACGTCGCCCGCTCGCTCTGCATACTCTCGGAAGCAAGGCCGATGTCTGTCAGCCAGCAACCCTCTTCCGTGAGCTTTTCGGCGACCTTGTCGATAATATGCTGCGGCAGCCGCTTGCCGAGGATAATCGGCTGGTAATTTGCCAGGCTGAACGAATCGACAGGCTTCCCCTTGACCCTGGCTATGAACTTCTCGCCGTCCCAATACTCGCTCACAAGAGTGTTCAGCAGCTTCTCAGAACGGGCTGCCCACGCATCGCGCTTATCCTTGTAGCTGTAAGACCTGCCCGCCAGCAGCGCAACCGCTTCCATCAGCAGGATAATGAACGTGTTCGCGCAAGGGTCGACAGCAGGGAAGCCGTCCTGGAAAATAGAAGAGTCGTCCCAGCCGGACTCATGAGGGCTGTGCATCGCGATGACGTCGTCCCCGAAGCCGGCGTTGTGGTAAGTCGTCCAGTATTCCGCCCAGGCGGACATCTGCGGGTAAACGCGCTCCGCCTCGTCCTCTGAAATAAAACCGTCGCCCAGCTTGCGTATCAGGTAATCCAGCGCAAAGCCCTGGAAAGCCGGCTGAACGCCGCCCGCCGGAGCGTTTGCGTAAGTCATCATATTGGGTGTATGCCCGGTCAGCGGGTTCTGATACTGGAACATAACGTTGTTCAACCGCCAGGCCTCCGCGGGATTCGCGAGCATAGCCATCGCGTTGTAGGACTGCTGCCACGGCGCGGCGGCGCAGGACCAGGCGTTCTGATAGAGTATGTGCGGCTGTTTGAAGTTGCCGATGACCTTTGTGCGGTGACTCCAGACGACCCACATCGCGTACTTGGACATCTCCTCATAGCCCTTCGCGGGCGTCAGGTAGTTCTCGGTAAACTCCGCGAACTCCGCGCAGTTATCCTCGACGAGGTCGCTGAAATCCTCATACTCGCCGAACGGCAGCAGCTTGTCGCGATAGTCGTGAATAGCGGCGTCAAACTCGCCGGTCGCTGCGTCAGGCATAAAGTCGATCCGCACCAGCGAATACTCGCCCTTGGAGCCCGGTTTGGAATCGTCAAAAATCGAAGCCACGCTGAAGTTCCCGGAAAGCGCCCTGAAGAAAAGCTTGCCGAAGCGGCCGAACTCGCCTTCCCAGCCACTCCCGTCCTGCATGGCGTACATCCCCCTGCACGCCGCCGCGCCCTTGCCCGAAGCCGAGCGCAGCTCGAGCCGCAGCCCGCAGTAAGCCCCGCGTATACGGAAGTGCGAGCGGTCAGTCAGCGCGATCTCAGCGACGGCGCCGTTCGCTTCGAGCTTGACAGAACCCTCGTCGGCGAAGTAAGTATACTTCACAGGCGTGCCGTTCATCGTCATCTTGACGTCAAAGAGGAAATCGGTGGAATTGACAGACTCGCCTGTCCAGTTATTGCCTATGCGGAGCAAGCCGTGCTTGTGGTAATCCTCGGCTATATACGTGTTCGAGCCGCTGCGCGCGAAAGAACAGCGCACAAGGTTGAATCGCTCATAAGTACCAAACATCTGTTGACCCTCCTAAAGAACTTTGTGCGCCAGAGCCAGCAGCGAAGCTCCGTAGAACGGGCAACTTACCCCGCCGGAACGTACCGTGCTGAGCGCGGAAAGCGCGATGCTCGCGGCTGCGACCTTCTCGCCCGCGTCAAACAAACCTCCGGCTAACAGGAACCCCACTGCGCTGTTTGCGTTGCCCGCGTTTATCTTCGCGGCGAGTTTGCTGATAATGCTCTGCGGCAGGCGGTTGCCGAGTATTATCGGTACGAGCGAGAGAAACTCGTCCGGCGCGGAAGCTTCGCCCGTATAGGCGTTCTTCCCGACGAAGTTCTCGCCGTCCCACAAATCCGCAATCAACATCCTAAGCAGCCTGCTTGCGTGAGCTTCCCACTTCTGCGCCGCGCCATCGTCATACTCCATCCTCGCGAGCCTCCCCGCGACTTCGCATGAGATGGCCAGATAAGCGTTGAGGTCGGGCGCCAGCACAGGCTCACCGGCCTTGAAGAACTCCGGCGAGCTTCCAGCGCCGCTCTCGAAGCGGTAGGCGTAGAAACTGAGCCCGTCCTTATCCGTAGCGCGTTCATTGCGGCATTTGCTCGCGATTGCCTCAAGAGCCGCGTACACTTTATATATCTCGCCCCTGGAGTCGTTGAGCAGCTCTTCGTCCAGCAGCGCCGCTGCAGCTACCCCGGCGACGGGAGGCATATCCGGAGGATACGCCGTTATCATCTCGACAGCTCTCCTCGGATCCTTAAACGCCATGGCCGCGATAGCCATGAGCCTAGCGTCGGTGTTCTTGGAGTTGTACTTATTCTCGACGACGACCTCGTACTTCGCGTCCAGGAACCTATGGCAAAGCCACAGCGGGTAGGCAATCGCCCGCTTGACGTCGTCCCACTCGGAGGGGACGTCGACGAGCGTACCTGTAAAAGCCTCAAAATCGGCTTCGACGGCGGCGACGCAGTCGTCGAATGTGCCGGTGGGCGCTATTGGCATTGCGTCTTCAGGCAGGTCGTACGCCAGGATCTCGAACAAGCCGCCCTCGGGCTCAATGTCGATCACCGGGGTCGCCGAGCGGAACTCGTTTAAGACCCATGAATCGTCGAAGGTGACTTTGCCTTTGAGGATTTTGAAGAAATAATGGTTGGAGCCGGAGTTTATCGCAACCCCCTCTGCCGTGTTGAGCGTTGAGACGCGCATAGCGGGCGACACTCCGTTGAGCCTGAACGCGCCGCTGCCCGAAATCCTGAGAGCCTGCGCGGGCGCGTCAACCGCGAAGCGTACGACCGCCCCGCTTTTTGCAGTAAGTTCCAGGATGCTCTCCGTTGCTGTGTAAGTGAACGGCACAGGCGCGCCGCCTTCCAGCGGTTCGATCCTGAGCGTGCCGGGCAAACCCGACATTCCCATAGCCAGGAACCCTCCGATTGCCTGGGGCGCCATTGCCAGCCACAGCTCGCCCTCGTGGTCGATGACGATATGCCTGGTGTCGCGGTGCCCGAATCCGAATTTTGACATTGCAGAACTGATGTCCAAGAAAACCACTCCTTCCAAATATACCGAATTTACTGAAAAATCTGCTTGCTTTTACGCTTCGCCGCAAGTATAATGGGAAATTGCGGCGGGAAATACTCATGGGATTCGCGCCTGTGATCCGGACGCAGTATCCGGACACATTATTAAAACAGGGAGGGATAGCAGTGGGTTACGAAACGATAATAATGATCGTGGCTATGATCGCCATTTTCTATTTTTTCATGATTCGCCCCGACAGCAAGAAGAAAAAGAAAGCCAAGGAGATGCGCGATTCGCTGGCAGTCGGCGATACGATCACAACCATAGGAGGAATCCTGGGGAAGATCGTGTCTGTGGACGACGACAAGATCACGTTCGAGACAAGCGAGGACAGAGTCCGCCTGCAGGTTGCGAAGTGGTCAGTATCCACGACAGGCAAGGCGACCGAGGAGCAGCCTAAGTAGGCGTCTTACGATTGCAACGCGCCCTACAATCGCGATGCGCTAAGTGCCGTAAGTGGCGCAGCATCGATGATATCGAGGCTTTACCCGGTAAGAGTACCGCCTACGCGCCTTAACGAGGCGCGCAGGCGGCTGCTTTCACTTGAGTACGACGAGCATCTGGCAAGCGGTCGTCCCGTTGTTGACGACCGATTTCTTTGTATTGGGGCCGCAGTGGTAGGTGTCGCCCGCGAACAGCGTCGTCTTGACCTCGTTCTCGGTGTCAATCTCGCTTTCGAGGTACATCTGCCCTTCGATGATGTAGTAAATGCTCTCCCTCGCGTTCGAGCTGTACTCGCAGCCGCCCCCCGGCAGGAAGTGGCTCAGACCCATCGTGACCACTCCGTCGTTGACGTCGCCGGGGTCATGCAGGCGCGTGGTGCGCACGTCGAAATGGCCCGGCGCATCGTACTTGTATGCTTCGTCTTTCCTTGTGATTTTGTAGCTCATGTCATTCTGCCTCCAAAAATATTATTGCCATTGGCTTAAAGAATGTTGACATTTTAACACCCTTCGCGCAGAACCTCAAGTATATTCTACACTTGCTCTTGCCTTTTCTGCAATATCTGTTAAAATTGTCGCAACAACACAACCGGGTACCTGAACAGACATGAACCAGGATCGCCGGGATGGAAAGGTGACCAGCAATGACAGCCACAGGAAAAGCACAATGCGCGCGCAAGGCGGCAGCGCTCGTCGCGCAGATGACAATAGAAGAAGCAGCGGGGCAGATGTCCTTCGAAGCCCCCGCGATACCCCGCCTCGGAGTACCCGAATACAACTGGTGGAACGAAGCGCTCCACGGCGTAGCGCGCGCCGGAACAGCCACCAGCTTCCCGCAAGCCATCGCCATGGCAGCCGCCTTCGACGAAGGACTCATCAAAACGATCGCGGAAACGATAGCGACAGAAGCCCGCGCAAAGTACAACATTGCCTCAAGCAGGGGAGACAGAGGACGCTACAAAGGACTCACGTTCTGGTCCCCGAATATAAATATATTCCGCGACCCGCGCTGGGGGCGAGGCCATGAAACATACGGCGAAGACCCCTACCTGACGACGAGGACAGGCGTCGCGTTCGTGAAAGGCCTCCAGGGCGAAGGCGAAACAATAAAAGCCGCAGCCTGCGCCAAGCACTACGCCGTCCACTCGGGACCGGAATCGCTCAGACATGAGTTCAACGCGGAGTGCAGCATGAAAGACCTCTATGAAACGTACCTGCCCGCGTTCGAAGCATGCGTAAAAGAAGCCGGAGTCGAAGCCGTCATGGGCGCATACAACCGGACGCTCGGAGAACCCTGCTGCGCATCGCAGCTCCTGCTCGTCGACATCCTGCGCGGGAGCTGGGGCTTCGACGGCCATGTGGTATCGGACTGCTGGGCGCTGCTGGATATCCACGAGCACCATAAAATTACGAACACGCCGGAGGAGTCCGCTGCGCTCGCGCTAAAAGCCGGCTGCGACGTGAACTGCGGCAGCGTGTACAGCTACCTGATGGACTCATACGAGCAAGGGCTCATTACCGAGGCGGAAATACGCGCAGCCGCGACAAGGCTGATAGCAGCGAGATACAGGCTGGGCATACTGGGCGAAGGCAGCGCTTTCGACAGCATCCCATTCAGCGAAATAGACTCCCCCGGGCACCGCGCGCTCAGCGTGCGGACAGCGGCGGAAAGCTGCGTGCTGCTGAAAAACGACGGACTCCTGCCGCTGGATAAAGGCAAGATAAAGCGCCTGGCGATAATCGGGCCGAACGCGGACAGCCGCGCCGCGCTGAAAGGCAACTACTACGGCGTTGCCTCGCAATATGTTACTATAACCGAAGGACTAAGGGCCTACCTGGGCGAAGACGTGTCCATCCACTACTCCGCAGGGAGCGCCCTGGGCGACTCATGGGATATAGAACCGCCCGCCGAGCTGTGCGCCGAAGCTGCGGCGACCGCCGGGCACTGCGATGTGACCGTGCTTGTGCTCGGGCTGGACGAGACGATCGAAGGCGAGGAAGCGCACAACGATAAAATCCTCTTCGACGGAGACAAACCTGACCTCCTGCTCCCGGAAGCGCAGCGCCGCCTGCTATCGGCTGTGCTGGAAACAGGCAAGCCGGTAGTAGTGGTGCTGATGGCAGGCAGCGCGATAGACCTTCGCGAGGCGCAAGCAGCGCCGAACGCAGGAGCGATCCTTTGCGCATGGTATCCCGGAGCGCTCGGCGGCAAAGCCGTCGCGCAGATCCTCTTCGGCGAAACGTCCCCCAGCGGAAAGTTGCCCGTCACATTCTACAACAGCGCGCAAGACCTCCCGGACTTCACGGACTACTCGATGACCGGGCGGACATACCGCTACTACCGGGGAGACACGCTGTACCCCTTCGGATACGGCCTGACATACGGCGACGTCTGCGTGAAAACCGCGCGCTATGATGAAAAAACGCATGAACTTGAGATTACTGTTGCCAATGAAGGCAATATGACCGTAAAAGACGTGATTCAAGTTTACATAAAGGCACAGTCAGAGTTCGCGCCACCCAACCCTCGCCTGTGCGCGTTCACCAAAGCGGAGTTTGCGGCGGGGAAGAGCGTAACGCTGAGGCTGCCCCTTAGCGATGAAGCGTTCGAGGTCGTGGACGAAACGGGCGAAAGGGTATTCGGCGGGCCGCGATTCGAACTGTATATAGGGACAGGCCAGCCGGACGAACGCACAACCCGGCTCACAGGTCGCAGAAGCATAAAACTGGAAGTAATAAATAAATGAAGCGCCTGGAGGTAGTGGGTACCTGAACATACAGTTAAAAAATGAGTGGTAATATGTACATAGGAATAGACATAGGAACATCAGGCACGAAAACCTTGCTGACAGACGGGCAGGGAAACATCCTGCGCTCGCAGACGCGCGAATACCCGCTCAGCACGCCGCAAAACGGCTGGGCCGAACAGCAACCGGAGCTATGGCGAGACGCCGCGATCGAAACAATACGCGCCGTACTGGACGGCATCGAAGCCACGCAGATCGAGGCGGTCGGCCTGACAGGGCAGATGCACGGCCTCGTCTGCCTGGATAAAGCGGATAACGTCCTGTGCCCAGCGATACTCTGGTGCGACCAGCGCACGGCAGCCGAGTGCGAAGAAATCACAAGCATCGTTGGCAAAGAAAGGCTCGTCGAGCTTACAGCAAACCCCGCGCTTACGGGATTTACATCGCCGAAAATACTCTGGCTCAGGAAAAACGAACCCGGAATCTACGAACGGACAGCAAAAATCATGCTGCCCAAAGATTACGTGAGATACATACTGACAGGGGAGAACGCGTCGGATATGTCGGACGCCTCCGGCACAGGGCTGCTGAACGTGGCTAAGCGCGACTGGGACCCGGAAGTCCTCATAAAGCTGGGAATAGAAAAAAGCCTGCTCGGCAGGCTGTGCGAATCCCCGGAAATAGCAGGCCGCATAACACAAAGCGCCGCCGCGCTGACCGGCCTGCCCGAAGGAACGCCTGTCGTCGCGGGAGCCGGAGATAACGCCGCGGCAGCAATCGGAACCGGCGTATGCAAGGACGGGCAGGCATTCGTCACCATTGGCTCATCGGGCGTGGTCTACGCGCATACATCCGACATGCGCTTCGACGCTGCCGGACGCATACACACATTCTGCTCGGCAGTCCCGGGGGAGTGGCACGTTATGGGCGTGACGCTCGCTGCGGGCATGTCGCTGAAATGGTTCAGGGATAACTTCATGCCGGGCAAACCGTATAACGAGCTCGACTGCCTCGCTGAGCAAGCGCCGATCGGCGCAGATGGCCTTTACTATCTGCCGTACCTGAACGGCGAACGCTCGCCCCACCTTGACCCAAACGCGCGGGGCGCGTTTTTAGGACTGTCTTCGATGCATGAGGCGCGGCATTTGGTCAGAAGCGTGATCGAAGGAGTCACATACTCGCTGCGGGACTGCTATGACGTCATCTTGCAGACAGGCCTGCGCTTTGCGGAAATAGCGGCCTGCGGAGGCGGAATGTCGAGCGCGTTCTGGAGGCGCATGACATCCGACGTATTCGGCGCGCGAGTCACAGCAGCGCAAACGACCGCCGGACCCGCCCTTGGCGCGGCAATGCTCGCGGCAGTAGGCACAGGCGCTTACTCCGGCGTCGCCGAGGCTTGCAGTGCGATTGCCGACCAGCAGCCGGACAGCGTCGAACCCGACCCGGAAGCAGCCAAAGAGTACGCGAAAAGCTACGCCGGGTACAAAAAACTCTACCCCGCTCTGCGTAACGTACCGTAGGGGCGAACCCTGCCCCGAACCACTAAATCTGAACCAGAAAGGACGAACGACATGAAAAACCCGTACCTGATCCGCATGGAGCAGCCGGAAGACTGCGTAATGATCTCAGACAAAGAAGGCATATACTACAGGATGTTCCAAAACCCGGTGACCGGCAGGCTGAAAAACGAACTCGACTGTATGCAATTCCATGAACCATCCATAAAAATGGTCGGCTACCACGAACACACCTACGGCACGGAAACCTTCTTCATCAGCCAGGGCAAGTTCCTTTGCAACTGCATGGGACGCGGATTCACGATGGACCCGGGCGACATACTGCACATCCAGCCATGGATGGGACACAGCTTCATCCCGATAGAACCCGAGAGCAGGCTGAACATCATGTTCATGGACATAGACCAGCAGTACGCGCTCACTCAGCCCAGGAAACGCCTGCAGGAAAACTTCCCCGGCGTGTTCGAAGATCCGCAGTTCCAAAACTCGTTCCGCAAAGCAAACGGCGGAGTCGGCCTGCGCACAGTCCCCGTACAGGTGAACTACCCCAAGGAGCAAGTCCAACAGCTTCGCCCGTCCGGCTACGCGCTGCGCGAGCACGAATATAAAGGCATAAAGATGCACCTGAAAATCGCGAAGTACGAAACCGAAGGCATCAAGGAAGTCTGGGAACACTTCATGCAGCCGGGGTTCTACTGCGAGTGGGACGCCTTCCTGCCGGAGTACCGCGTGTTCTACGTGACCGGCGGCAAACTCAAGTGCTGGGTAAGGACGTCCGCAAGCGAGAAACTGGAATTCACCGCCGAAAAAGAAAACATAGTCACGATCCCGCCCTACACCCCCTTCGGCTTTGAAGTCGCGCAGGAAGCGCAAATGTACGATATGGACTGCGGCGCCAGGCTGCAGGACCTGTGCGAAGAGCTTGAAACAGCAACCGCTGCGGCCGACGGGAAAATCCCCGAAAAAGACGCCCTGCTCAAACTGTGCAAGGCGCATGACTTCAACATCACAGCAATCGGGAATAAATAAGGAAAGATGAAAAATGACACTCTTTGAAGAACTCACTGCGCGCGGGCTGGTCGCGCAGATATCCGACCCCAAGGAAGTACCGGACCTCGTAAATAACGGCAAAGCGACATTCTACATAGGCTTCGACCCGACGGCCGACAGCCTGACAGCAGGGCACTTCATGGTGCTTTGCCTCATGAAACGCCTGCAGTCAGTAGGCAACACGCCCATCGCGCTCATAGGCGGGGGCACAACCATGGTCGGCGACCCATCGGGCCGGCAGGACATGCGCTCCATGCTCACGGTAGAAGCCATAGACCGCAACGGAGAACGCTTCAAGCAGCAAATGTCGAAGTTCATAGACTTCTCCGACGGAAAAGCCATCATGGCAAATAACGCCGACTGGCTGCGCAACCTGAACTACTTAGACTTCCTGCGCGAGTACGGTCAGCACTTCTCTGTCAACCGCATGCTCACCGCCGAAAGCGTAAAAAGCCGCCTGGAGAAAGGCCTTACATTCCTTGAATTCAATTACATGATAATGCAGGCGTACGACTTCTACGAACTCTTCCTGCGCTATGGCTGCAACATGCAGATGGGCGGCGACGACCAATGGTCGAACATACTCGCCGGGACAGAGCTGATACGCCGCAAACTCGCCAAAGACGCCCACGTCCTGACAATGACCCTGCTCCTGAACTCCGAAGGGGAGAAGATGGGGAAAACAGCGCGGGGCGCGCTATGGCTCGACCCCAACAAGACCAGCCCATTTGAGCTGTACCAGTACTGGAGAAACGTCTCGGACGCCGACGTCATTAAGTTCCTGAAAATGCTTACATTCCTTACACTCGACGAAATCAAGGAAATGGAACCCTGGCAAGGCGAACAGCTCAACCGCGCAAAAGAGATACTGGCATACGAAATAACCGCGCTCGTGCACGATAAGGAGACCGCCGCCCAGGCAATGGAGACTGCGAGAGAACTGTTCAAAACAGGCGGCGCAGCGGACATGCCTACTGTCAAACTCGAGCAGGCAGACTTCGACGCAAGCGGCAGGATCGACATCCTCACCCTGCTGCAAAAATCCGGGCTATGCCCCTCCAAGGCGGACGCGCGCCGAACTGTAGAGCAAGGAGGCGTCGAGGCAAACGGCGCAAAGGTCTCAGCGATAGACGCGACGTTTGCCATGGACGACTGCACAGGCGAAGGCTTGATAATCCGCCGGGGCAAAAAAAGCTTCCGCAAAGTAACTATTATCTAATGTAGCGCCTGGAGGTAGTGGGTACCTGAACAGACAGTAACTGCTGACTACTAACTAACCCGAAACCATCTCGCTGAAAATCGTGAAAACGCAGCGGCCCCAGGTCCCCCAGAAAGGACTCCCGTCGCCCGAGATAGGATCGATGATGTGCGAGAAACCGCGGCTCATGAGCCTCCCGTTGTAACGATTCACAATCTCGCGGGCAAGCTCCGTCTTCCCCGCGTCCCACATACCCGTGACGACGAAAATCTCAGCCGGCGGATCGATAGCCCCGCGCCCCATCTGCACACCCTGAACCTCGAACAAATCGCTGTCGAGCCTCTCTGTTGCAAGGCCGAACTCCGTAAGGAGCCCGCCCTCCTCCGAGAGATCGGCAGCCATTTTGTCGATAATCTCCTGAGGGAGACGCTTGCCAAGGACGAACGGGATATAATGCGTTATCGAACCGGTGAACACAGGCTCATGCGAGAACTCCCGCAGAGCGACGAAATGCTCGCCGTCCCAAAGGCGGTCGATCATGCGCTCAAGAAGCTCGCTCGCCTTAGAGTACCAGGCCTCGACCTCCGCGGCAGGCTTGCCGAGAGCCTTAGCCAGGTCGCCCTGCGCCTCGAAGTTGAGCACGGTGAACGCGCTCACATCCGGGGAAACCATATTCACCTGGTCATACCAGACAGTCGCCTCGTCGAGACCATTCTCGACGCCGCCCTCGAAAGCAGGCAGGCCGTCGCCATCGTTATCCCGGTGCGTCATGAACCAGTCAGCCCACCGGCCCGCGCCGTCGTACAGCATTTCGATCTGCTCGCGAGACCAGGCCTTCGTAATATCGCGGCGGCTCATGATATTCTTGAGCGCCCACCCGTAGACAGGCGGCTTGATGCCGTTGGTGGCCAGAAAAGCATCGTCGTACGAGTCTGCGAGCTGACCGTCCTCGCTCTGCCTCTGCAGGAAAGCCAGCAGCAGCTCGATGGACAGCTCCTCGTGCTCTTGCAGCGCGACAGCGTTTTGCACGTGCTGCCACTGCGAACCGATCACGCAGGGGAACATCATAATCATCCAGTTGGGCGTCGCGGGGGAGGGCTCCACCAGGTGGGACCAGAGCACATAAGCAGTCTCCTCGCGCCTGTCCTCGAACGGCTCGATATAATGGGGCATCTTTGCAAGGAAAGCCTCCCAGTCAGCCTGCATGGAAGCCTTTGCCTCGCTGTACGATGGGTACTCGTCGCGGACGTGAGTGCCGTAGAAGAATTCTTCGACGACCATCGTAAACTTGCCCGATGCATCCGGGACCGTGTAGCCGCGAACCTCCGTGAACTTGAACTTATTGAAGTCCCACGTATCGTCGAACATGAACGAAGAACCACCGAGCCCCTTGAACAAAAGCGGCTTGGCGTTACGCAGCGGCGACTCCCAGGCGCCGTCGCGCCGGCGCTTGATGAGCTCGTACGGCTCACCCTCGCGGGTGAAGAACAGCCCCATGCCCTCGTCGCCCTCGGCAAGCAGCTTGGAACTGTCTGCCCAGGTGAACCTGACGTCGCCGTGCCTCGTGTGGAGCGTGTACTCTGCCGCGGCAGTCTCGATGGCGAAAGGAACCCTGCGCCCCTCGTAAGTCGGGAAAATCCTGTAGAGTTTCGTATCCTCCCTGTTCCCGCTGTGGCATCTCGAGCCGCGGTTCGTCATCAGGTGCAGCGCGCCCCTGCCGTACTTGGCGCTATCCGCCTGTAGAGCAAGCCACGCCCCCCTCCGTGAGAACATATGCTGCTCGACCGTAAAATACTGCTTGACGTCGCGGAAGTAAGGATCGCCGGCCCCGGCCTTTGCTTTATCCATAAAATAATACCTGCCTTTTCTTATTTTTTCTGTTTGGCACATGAACAGACACTCTGTCTGGCAGCCTCCGTAGGCACATTATACACTTATCTCACAAAGGAATGCAAAAAAAAATGTAAAATATCCAAAAAAAAACTCTCCCCCCTTGACTAATCAATTGCGGTGTGGTAGCATTCACGAAACCCTGAAAAACCCCCGCGAAACATCAACAGGAGGATAGAAAATGCTAAGATACATTGTCAAGCGACTACTGCTCTTCATTCCCATTATCCTCGGCATATCCTTCATCGTGCTAATCCTCATCGACATCACCCCCGGCGACCCAGTCGCGATTATGGCCGGCTGGGACGCAAAACCCGAAGTAATCGCGCAAGTGGCCGCAGACCTGCGGCTCGACAGGCCGATAGTCGTCCGCTATTTCGAGTTCGTGACCAACGCTCTGAAAGGCGACTTCGGCAAATCGTTCAGAAACAAAAGGCCGGTCATGACGGACATCCTCTCGCGCTTCCCCTACACGGCGCTCCTGGCATTCGTCAGCGTGGTACTATCGGTCTTAATTGGGTTACCGCTCGGGATATACGCGGCCACCCACCAGTACTCATGGAAGGATAATACGGCGATTTTCGCCACGTTGATACTAGTGTCGATGCCGTCGTTCTGGTTAGCCTTGCTCCTTGTGCGGGTGTTCTCCCTCGGCCTGGGGATAACACCTGTATCGGGCATACAAAAATGGACTTCATGGATTCTACCCATGTTTTCGCTCGCGGTCGGCTATGCAGCCTCGATCGCAAGGCAGGCAAGGTCAAATATGCTGCAGGTCATCAGGGAAGACTATATAGTAACGGCGCGCGCCAAAGGGCAATCCGAAAGGGTAGTCATTTACAGGCACGCGCTTAAAAACGCCTGCATCCCGCTTATAATGACAATCGGCTCGCTGTTCGGCATGGCCCTCGGCGGCGCTCTTGTCACAGAGCAGATATTCTCGATCCCCGGACTCGGGCAGTACACGATAACAGGCCTCATCAACGTGGACTACCCCGCGATCCAGGGATCTGTTCTGTTCATGTCGATTATCTCCTGCTCGATTATCCTCCTCATCGACATAGCCTTCGCATTCATCGACCCGAGGATACGTTCGCAGTACATCAGGAAAAAAGTCAAAGCAATCCAAGTGGGAGGTGAAGGAGCATGAGTTCGGCAACAAGCACCGCTGAGAACAAGCAGGCTGTCAAGAAACAGTCTCAGCTTAAGGAAATCTGGCGCAGGCTCAAGAAGAACAAAATCGCCGTCATAGCGATGTTCGTCATCATATTCCTCGTCCTCATCGCGATTTTCGCTCCGCTGATCGCGCCATACTCCTACGAAACGCAGGACGTCATGCGGCCGCTGGAAGGACCCAGCAGGGATCACATCCTCGGCACCGACAGGCTCGGGCGCGACGTCTTCAGCAGGCTTCTCTACGGAGCCGGCCAATCGCTTCAGATGGGGTTCACGGCAGTCCTCGGCGCCGCGCTGCTGGGCATCATAATCGGGTCCATAGCAGGCTACTACGGCGGCTGGCTGGACAACCTCCTCATGCGTATACTCGATATCTACCAGGGCATACCGATGTTCCTGCTGACAGTCACGCTCGCGGCCGTGCTCGGGCCAAGCCTGCAAAACGCCATACTCGCAATAGGAATCGCGCTCGTGCCCGGCAACGCCCGATTCATGCGCGCCTGTATACTCACGGTACGCGAGATGGAATATATAGAAGCGGCGAAGTCCATCAACTGCAGCGTGCGAAGGATCATCGTCAGCCACATTATACCTAACGCGATACCGCCGATGATAGTCTCGGTCACGATGGGCCTCGGGTTCGCGGTCCTCTCCGGCGCGATGCTGAGCTATATCGGACTGGGCGCGCAGCCGCCGACAGCAGAATGGGGCGCGATGATCTCAGACGGCAGGAACTACCTCAGATCTGAGCCGCAGCTCGCCCTGTACCCCGGATTGTGCATCATGGTATCGGTGCTCGCGTTCAACTTGTTTGGCGACGGTTTGAGGGACGCCCTCGATCCGCGGCTGAAGACTTGAGAAGCGAGGTATGATATAGTGGCTGAAAAAATACTTGAAATAAAAGACCTTGTCGTGGAGTACCACACCGACGCCGCCATAGTCCATGCGGTGAGCGGGGTCAACCTGAGCGTCATCAAGGGCGAGACCCTCGGGCTCGTCGGCGAGACAGGCGCCGGGAAGACGACGATAGCGCGCTCGATCCTGCGCATACTGCCGACGCCCCCCGCGAAGTTCCGCAGCGGGGAGATCATCTTCGGCGGTGAAGAGCTTACGACGAAGACAGAAGTCGAAATGCGCAAGATACGCGGCAACAGGATAGCGATGATCTTCCAGGATCCCATGACCGCGCTCAACCCTATAGAGACGGTCGGCTGGCAAATCGCGGAAGCGATAAGCCTGCATAACGAAGTCAGGCGGGACGAAGCCGAGAAGCGGGCGATGGATATGCTCGAGATGGTCGGCATCCCCATGGAGAGGTTCATGGAGTACCCGCACCAGTTCTCAGGCGGCATGAAGCAAAGGGTCGTCATAGCGATGGCCCTGGCCTGCAACCCGGAGCTCCTGCTCGCGGACGAGCCGACGACCGCCCTGGACGTCACAATCCAGGCACAGGTCCTCAAAATGATGCAAGATCTGAAAGACAGGCTGAACATGTCCGTCATCCTGATTACGCACGACCTCGGCGTCGTAGCGACCAGTTGCCAGTCTGTAGCAGTCATATACGCCGGCGAGATTGTCGAGTACGGCACGGTCGAGCACATCTTCGATCACCCGGCTCACCCGTACACGAACGGCCTGTTCGGCTCCCTTCCGAGGCTGAAGACGACGGAGCGCAGGCTGAAGCCCATCAAAGGCCTCATGCCCGACCCGACGAAGATGCCCGAAGGCTGCAGATATGCCGAGCGCTGCCCCGACGCGACGGAAGAATGCTCGGCAAAGCCGCCCGACGTGGCCGAAGTCACGCCCGGGCATCAAGTGAAGTGCATTAAGGCGGGGAGGTAAGGATAGATGGCATTATTGGAAGTTCAAAACCTGAAGAAGTACTTCAGGACCCCCCGCGGGCCGTTGCATGCCGTCGATGATGTGACATTCAAGCTCGAGAAGGGGAAAACAGTAGGCGTCGTCGGGGAGTCCGGCTGCGGAAAGACGACGCTCGGCAGGACGATAATCCACCTGCTCGACAGGACAGAAGGCAAAATATTCTTCAACGAGAAGGATGTATCCGATCCGACCAAGAAAGAACTCAAAGAGCTGCGCGAGGATATGCAAATCATCTTCCAGGATCCGTACTCCTCGCTCAACCCCCGAAAGACAGTCAGCGAGACTATCGCCGAGCCGATGAAAGTCCAGGGCAAAATGACGAAAACCGACATCAGAGCCGAAGTCAGGAGCCTCATGGAGACCGTCGGCCTCGCGGAGCGCTTCGAGAACTCCTACCCGCACGAACTCGACGGAGGCCGTCGGCAGCGCATCGGAGTCGCGCGCGCCCTGGCGCTCAGGCCGAGCTTCATTGTTTGCGACGAGCCGGTTTCCGCTTTGGACGTTTCGATCCAGGCGCAGATCATCAACCTCATGCTCGATCTGCAGGAAGAACGCGGCATAGCATATATGTTCGTCACGCACGACCTGTCCGTCGTCAAGTACATCTCGGACGACATCATAGTCATGTATCTTGGCAACATGGTGGAAATGGCTCCTTCGGAAGAGCTGTTCGAGAACCCGCTGCACCCGTACACGAAGGCGCTGCTCTCGGCCATTCCGGAGCCCGACATCCACAACCAGACCGAGCGCATCATCATGCGCGGGGAACTCACGTCGCCTATCAACCCGAAGCCCGGCTGCCGCTTCATGGCGCGCTGCGAATACGCTTCGGAGGAATGTGAAGGTTCCCAAATCCTTGAGGAACACACGGCAGGGCATTTTGTCATGTGTTGTAAGTATAAACAAATCACAAACTAAGGAGGAAAAAATGAAAAGAAGGTTAGCAATCCTACTCGTCATGTGTCTGGTCTTTACGTTCATCGCTACCGCGTGCAACAAGGACGACGACACACCCAGCGCCTCGTCTTCGTCGTCCGGCAGCCAGGAAAGCAGCGCGCCGCCGTCGTCGTCGACCAGCGCGAGCACAGCTCCGAGCGAGAGCAAAGGCCCCACCGACATACTGGAAGATGAGCAGCACGAATCCGTCAGGGATACGCTGACAATGGCTATCACCCAGGACGTCGGCACGCTCAACCCGCTGTACCTCAACGGCTGGAAGTCACAGCAGTGCATCCGCGCCATCTACGAGCCCCTGTGGTCGATGGACGAGCTGCGCCGCGACCTCAAGTACGTCCTCGCGACCGGTTATGAGATGAACGAAGACGGACTCATCTGGACGGTCCATCTCAGAGACGACGTCTACTTCTCCAGCGGACATAAGCTCACAGCGGAAGACGTCATCTTCTCCCTGTACCTCGCCAACCACAGAGAAGGCGAGCCGCCCTGGTTCCAGTATATGCTGGATGACGAGAACGTGGCGATCAACGACACAACGGTCGAGTTCCACTTCTCAAAGTTCCTGATCGGCTATGAGAACAGCTTCACGTCGGTCATGATCTTCTGCAAAGAGACCTACGATCCCGACACCATCGACATGGACACCGACGGCACAGGGCCGTACGGAGTGGTGGACTACATAGTCCAGAGCCACCTGACGCTCAAGGCGAGGCCGGAATACTGGGGCCCGACGCCGCCGATCGAGAACGTCGTATTCAGATTCATGTCTGAGGATGCCCAGAGGGTCAATGCGATGCAAGCCGGCGAGATCGACGTATCAGACTGCCCGTTCCCGGACATCGAGTATGTCGAAGGCCTGCCCAACATGAGCGTCCACTTCGCTCCGAGATATGAAGAAAGGGCCGTATTCTGCAACAACACGAACCCTGATTCGCCCTTCTACAACAATCTCGACGCGAGAAAAGCGGTCTTCTATGCTGTCAACCCCGAACCCATCCTGAGGATCGCGTACAACGGCTACGGCGCTATAGCCCAGGGCCCGTACCAGTTTGACTCCGAAGGCGCGAACCCTGCAGACCTCAACATTGGTCCCTACGCGCCGGGAGTCGGATACAATCCCGACCTTGCAAAAGAACTCGCTGAAAGCTCCGGGCTCGCGGAGTGGAGCCAGAACAACAGCCTGCGCCTCATCAACAACGGTACGCAGGACCTGGTGACATCCTCCGAGCTTGTCCAGGAGATGCTGGCGCAAATCGGCGTCAAAGTCGAAATCCTCTCGTACGACCCGGGTTCATGGCTGTCATACCGCTTTGACCACACATCATACGAGATGACTGTCGACTTCACCGGCAGCAGCACGGCAGCCACAGACCTCGGCATGTGGTGGCAGTACTGCGGCAACAACAGCCAGTCCAGCGGCAACCCGGATCCCGAGGACACCATCCGCCTGCGCGAGCTGTCGAGCGGCGAGCTCAAAGATCCGAACGACCTGACCGTCATGATCCCGATCATCGACGAGAACGGTAATAAGATGAAGCCCCTCGGGGAGATCGCCGACCCGGTCCTGCGCGCTTCGTACGTGTCAGAGATGTCGGCAATCCTCAACGAGATCTTCCTGTTCAAGAACCTGGTCAACCTGGTTCACGCGATTGGATATAACAACGACCTCCACATCGAGTTCATGAACAGCAGCTGGGTCGACCTGCTCCAGACATACTGGATGAGCTAGTCCCGACCCTGACCCCTCGCGCTGCGCAGCTTCCCGCAAGGTAGCCGCGCAGTAGGAAGTATGAAATGCCAAACAGGAGCGAACGCCGGATCAGTCCGGATGTTCGCTCCTGTTTATGTTGTGGTTCCGGTCAGTCCGCTGTCACTTCGTCCATCGGGTCCAAGGCGCTCCTGAGACCGTCGCCGAAAAGGCTGATTGACACGATAGTGACGATGATGACGATGCAAGGGATGATGATCAAATGCGGATGCAAACGGAAATGCGCCTTGCCCGTGAAAACGATGCGCCCCCATTCGGGCTTCGGAGGCGTCACGCCAATGCCGATATAACCCATAATCGTGCACATAACGATAGCCTCCGCGAGGCAAGTCGTGAACCTGACGATGATAGGCGGCGCGCTGTTGTGCAGGATATGCTTGAAAATTATCTTGAGATGCCCAATGCCCAAGCAACGCGCAGCCTCGATATACCCGCTCTCCATAATGCTCAAGACAGAAGCCCGCACAAGGCGCGCAAACTGCGGGACAGCGGCGATAGCCATGGCATACATGAAGTTGCCCTGACCCCAGCCCAGAGCGTTCTCAAAAACGATGACAAGCAACAGAATCGGGACTGCAGCGAACACATCCAGGACAGGCGAAATAATATAGTCGACGCCGCGCCCGAAGTACCCTGCCGCAAGACCCAGGGCGCTGCCGGCAATCAGCGCGATGACGGACGACCCCGCGGCAATCCGGAGTGTCGACCTGCCGCCGTAAAGCATCCGCGAAAACACATCGCGCCCAATGTTGTCCGTGCCCATGATATGCTCGCGGGACGGCGGCGCAAGCGTGTAGTCGGTATTGATCGAGCTGTATTCCCACTTCGTGAGCAAAGGCGCCATGACGCAGGCAAGGCAAATAATCACGAACACTAAAAGGCCGATCATAGCCGTTTTGTCCTGCCTGAGCTTGCGAACAACCTCAGCCCATGGATTTCCGGACCGGTCCGCGCTGAGAATCTCAAAATCGTAGGAAGTTTCCTCGCCGCTAATTGTCATATTAATGATCTACTTTCTGGTATAACTATGGTTTGTCCGACAAAATCGCCGAAAAAGAGGCAGGCGTGCATTTATCGGGCGGACCATGACTGTTCAAATCTCTCCGGCCGGCTCGCGCGCGCCAAGCTTGCGGAACTGCTTCAGCAGACCGTACGACTTGACGTAACGCAGCTTAATCTGCGGGTTTATAAGCGCGTACGAGACGTCGACGATCACGCTCGAAACCGCCAGGATCAAAGTCAAAATGGCAGTGCAACCCAGCGTCTCAAAGTGGCTCCTGTTAGCGACGGAATCGAGCATCAGCGACCCGAGCCCCGGGACGTTGAAAAAAAACTCGACCACCAGCGTGCCGCAGAGCAGTTGGGAGACAAGCCCGCCGGCGACGGCGATGATCGGAACCAGCGCGTTTTTCAACGCGTGGCTGTATAGAATACGCACACTGCCGAGCCCCTTAGAACGCAAAGCAGTTATATACTGCTGCCCAAGCACCTCCAGCATGCTCGCCTTGGTCATGCGCGACACCGAAGCGATGCCACCGAGAGAAATCACGAGCGTCGGCAGCACAAACGCGATAGGCTCCGTATAACTGGGTATGAGCGGCAAAAGGCCCAGCCTCAGGCAGAGGATGAGCGTAAGCAAAATCGCAAGCGCGTAATTTGGTATGGCGGAGAAGACCAGAGTGACGATGTTGACGATGCGGTCGCTCAGGCGGTTCTTATGGGTCGCGGTAAAGATGCCGATAGGTATGCCGATGATAAGCGTCGCGCCGACGCCGGTCACAAGGAGCTTGATGGTATTGCGTATCCTGTGCGCGAGCTGATTGACCATCCTCGACCTGCCAAAGTCGAAATGGACCAGGATATTATAGCAGTAGCGAATATATTTGGTGAAAATATTGTCGCTTGCGTTCGTAGCCTCAAAAAAGGAGTCGAGCGCGTCGCCGCCGCGATGGATGGAAATCGACCTGATAGCTGAAGCCGGCGTAGCGTACAGCATTAAGAAAAGCAGAAAAATGATAACGAAGACAATCGGGATGATAAGCAAGATGCGCTTGAGGGTGTATCTAAGCATGAAATGTCTCTCTTCCGGGATTAATAATTGCCCCCTGTGATGTGCTTGCTGACCTTCTCGCGCAAGATATCAGGCACGAAAGGCTTGACGATGAAATCCTTCGCGCCCAGGGCGAGGGCGGTAGTGAGATTATCGATAGTACCGTCGGAGGTCAGGAAGACGATAGGCGTGTTCTTGTGCTCCTCAAAGCTCCTTATAACCGGAACCAGATCGAAGCCGTTCATCTCGGGCATGAGGTAATCCAGCAGGAAAAGATCCGGCTTCTGCTTTTTCAGCAAATTGGGCACTTCCAGAGGATTCGGAAGCGTGATTACTTTATACTCATCTCCCAGAATAGTCCATACCGACTTCAAAATCACAGGCGAGTCGTCGACAGCCAGGATGACAAGCTTGCGCCCGGCCTCCGCCTCGTCGAGCTGCCTGATCGCGTCTTCCAGCGTCAAATCCTCCCCTTGCCCTGCAAGGTTCTGCCCGGCAAGGCCCTGCCCGGCAGCGTCACCCTGCCCGACGGCGGCATCCGCATCCGCAGCCTGCCCGGCGGCGCCGCCCTGCCCCTCGCCGCCATCGGCAGCCATCGCGCCCTTAGCAGGCTTATACCGCCGAATACGCTCAATCGCAGTATGGAACTCGCCCCAAGGCCCGCGTATCCTTCTCGCGTAAGTCGCCGCCAGCCGCCAGTTGCCTTCGCGCTCGTAGGCGTCGAGAACAGAATGGAACTCGACAATGAACATCTCGCAGCCCAAAGTTTCCAGCAGGTTAATCATATCGTTCAAGCTTCTGCGGTCTTCTTTGTCGACGTCGCGGTTCTCGAACCTGCCCAGCGCCCTTGAAACGTTCGGGGCAAGCGTCAAAAATTCTGACAGCCACTCGTAATACTCGCCGACCGTCAGCAGCGGATGCCTCTGCGCAAGCCCCCGGATATCCAGGCTGCCCTGAGCCAGGAGGGACTGCATATCAAAAGTTTCGTTGCTGTTACTCATTTCACAATACCTCATAACGTGTCCGAATCTAAAATCCTCAGCTTCGACATTATAATACACTATTTTGTTTTATAACGCAAGATGATATGATATAATGGTGTAAAGAAGCGAAAATGAGAGCTTACTACTCAGTGCCTCGGTGATGTAACGGCCGAACTAATGTGGTACTGAATAGCAACAATGAGAGGTAATTATCATGTCGATGCGAATAAGGGCGATGCTGGCCATAATTCTTATAACTCTTGCCGTGACATGCGCGAACTTTTTCTCGAGCCTGATATTCACGACCAGGAGCATTACGGAAACGATGGAACAGGAACTCTCCCTTGCCCTGGACATAGCGAACACAGTAGTAGTCACGAAAACAGGCCTACTCAAAGCAAACGCCGAGACAATGGCGGAAAGGCTGCTCAAAAGCAGCTCAGTCGGAGCAATGGCGATGATAATGCAACAGCAGCTTAATGAGTTCCCGGAGTTCATATCGCTGGCAGTCTACGACCGCAACGGGATATACGCGAGCTACGGGAGCGAATCCGCGCACGATGTGTACCAGAACGACTACGAGTACATCCAAACAGCATTCAGCGGGATTAGGTTCCTCTCCTCTCCCCATTTCAACAGCAGCAACGGCAACCTCGTAATGCACGTATTCGTGCCGATGGGAGATGACCTTGTCCTCTCCGCGACAATACCCGGGCTGTACTTCTCCGAGCTGCTCGCGGAGTACAGGCTGTGGCAGACAGGCAGCATCTTCATAGTCGACTCCGAAGGCACCTTCGTCGCCAGCTACCGCACGGACCTGGTGATGTATCAGCGCAACTTCATTACCGAATCGAAAACAAACGCGGAACTCAAACCATCCGCCGACTTCTATCAGAAGATGATAACCTCGACGCAGCCCGGATCGGGCCTGTACGACTTTGAAGGCAAAGAAAGGTTCTGCGTCTACAAGAGCGTCACAGACTCGCTTGCAGGCTGGCATATCGCCGTGACCGCGCCGGTGGCGGAAAGCCCGCAAAGCACGATAAAAAGCAGCCTTCTGTTCGCATCCGCGTTCTTCTTCGCGATAGGAGCACTCGTATCCGTCCTGGTATCGGGATTCGCGGTAAAGCCATTCATAAAAATCGAAGCGCAAAACCGCAACCTGGAGCATCTGAATGAAACTGTACAGGCACAAGCCGCTCAGATACTCGACGAGCACGAGCGGACGGAAGTCCTGCTGGACGCGACTCCCCTGGCATGCCGATTGTGGAATAAAGACTTCAAAGTCTTTGAATGCAATGAGGAGTCCGTCAAACTCTTCGGGCTCGAAAGCAAGCAGGAGTATATGGACAGGATATTCGACCTGTCCCCCGAGTTCCAGCCCGACGGCATGGACTCGCGGGAAAAAACCATATTGACTCTCGAAAAAGCGTTTAAAGAAGATATGGAGCCGTTCGAATGGCTGCACCAGCGGCTGGACGGAACGCCCCTGCCATGCGAGGTGACGCTGGTCCGCGTCAAGCACGGAGGCGAAGACGTCATTGCCGGGTACACGCGCGACCTGCGCGCAGAGAAAAGGATGCTCTCCGAAATCGAAGAGATAATGCAGGATCTGCGCACGGCGAACAGCGCGAAAAGCGACTTCCTGGCGAAAATGAGCCACGAGATGCGCACTCCGCTCAACGCGATCATAGGCCTGTCGGAGCTTACGCTCGAAGACGAAGACGTCCGGGCGGAAGCGCGCATGAACATAGAAAAAGTCAGCAACGCCGGCACGACGCTGCTGCACACCGTCAACGACATCCTGGACATATCGAAGATCGAAGCGGGCAAGATCGACATCGTAGCGGCGATATACGACCTGCCGAGCCTGCTGTACGACACGATGACGCAAAGCGCCGTATATATAAACGAAAAACCGATAGACTTCCTGCTTGATATAGAAGAAGACCTGCCGACGCAGCTTTGCGGCGATGAACTGCGGATCAGGCAGATACTGAACAACTTGCTCTCCAACGCCTTCAAGTATACGAAAGAAGGCTACGTGGAACTGGGCGTCCGCTGTGAAGCTCTTGCTGATGACGGCAATAGCGGCGGGTTGGCTGAGATTGAAGGCGACGGCGCGGCAGTCTCAGCAGACGCAGACGGGGCTGACGCCGGGGAAACGCAAGACGCCGGCGAAGAGAAGTACCGCATGACAGTCTGGGTGCGCGATACAGGCGCCGGCATAAAGCAAGAGAGCCTGGACATGCTGTTCGACGAGTTCGTAATGGTGGACAGCCAGGCAGCTCGGCAGACTATGGGGACCGGGCTGGGCCTGCCAATAACAAAAAGGCTCGTGGAACTCATGGGCGGCACGATAACAGTCGAAAGCGAGTTTGGGAAAGGCAGCCTTTTCAAAGCAAGCTTCATCCAGACTCACGCATCCGAAACGCATATCGGCGCGGAAGTAGTCGCGAACCTTAAGACATTCAGCTACTCCGACCACAAACGCCACAGCAACGCCGGCATAGTGCGAACTAAAATGCCGTATGCGCGCGTGCTCGTGGTTGACGACACTGTGACGAACCTGGACGTCGCTAAAGGTCTGCTGAAACCATACGGCATGAAAGTTGACTGCGTGACGAGCGGCGAGCAGGCTATCGACGCTATAAGGCTGGAGAACGTAAAGTACGACGCTATTCTCATGGACCACATGATGCCGGTCATGGATGGCATCGAAGCGACGAACCACATAAGGGATTTGGATACACTTTACGCAAAAACAATCCCGATAATCGCGTGTACAGCCAACGCTGTAACCGGGAGCAGCGAAATGTTCCTGCGGCAGGGATTCCAGGCCTTCATCTCAAAACCGATAGACATCACGCGCCTCAACGACGTTCTGCGCACCTGGGTGCGCGACAAAGACCGGGAGAAGGAGTACTATGAGAACAACCCCGAAGAGGCTGCGGACAGCGCGCAGGGCAGAGACGGCGCTGACGGGGAATCGCCCGCCTCCGTTGCCGCACGCAATTACTACCTGCGCGTACTCGACAGCCTACGCGAAGACATCGACGTCGACAAAGGGCTTGAGCGTTTCAGCGGAGACGCGGAAGTCTACCTGGGTATATTGAGCTCCTATGCCGCGAATACGAGGCCGTTGCTCGATGAAGTAAAGGGAGTGACGCAGCAGACGCTGTCCGAGTACGCGATAATAGTGCACGGGATCAAAGGCTCAAGCCGCGTCATCTACGCAGAAAAACCCGCCGACCTCGCGGAGGCGCTCGAAACAGCGTCGAGGAACGGCGACATGGACTTTGTAACCGCGAACAACGCGGGGCTTGTCGAAGCCTTGGAAAAGTTGCTTGGGATATTCGACGAGGCTCTGCGCACCGCTGCGGTCGACGAGCCTGTGGTGGAAAAGCCGAAAAAAGACAAGCCCGACGAGACATTGCTGAGAAAGCTCATGTCGGCTTGCGGCGATTACGATCCGGACGCCGTGGAGAACATTTTCAAAGAAATAGACAGCTTTGACTACGAGACCGGCGGCGAACACGTGAAATGGATAAGAGACGCAATCGACCAGTTCGCATACGCTAAAATCGCCGAAAGAATCAACGAGCTGCTAGCCTAACAAGACAGGGGGACGGTTCTCTTGTCTTGTTCGTCATGCCCCCTTCGCACGCCCCATGCCCCCTTCGCTCACATGTGTGTTGGCTTGGTGATATTCAGGCTTATCTTACGTTATCTTTTTCCGCCTTACTTCGTTGAAAGTCCTTGAAAGGCCTGGGGCATTCCTGCGGACTTTCGCCTCGTCAGACGAAAAAATCTACCGCAATCTTAGCCCAAATATCACCAAGCCAACACACCGGGGGAAGCCGCCCAAAGGGCGGCGGGGGTTGTCCTATCCCACTATGTTTCCGCACTAACAAACCGCCGTCACCACAGCCAACAAGCTGCGGTGACGGCGGTACTACTAACTACTAACTACTAACTATCAGTACGCCCCGTACTTCAGCGTCGTGTCGAACATCGCGTGCAGATTCTCCTTAGGCGCCCTGTCCACAGGGATCGAAACGTCCATCATGAACCCACCGCCCGGCGCGCAAGTGTCGAGCAGCCGCTTAGTCTCGTCGGCGACCTTCTCAGGAGTGCCGTACATCAGCAGCGAGGTTGGAAGATTGCCGTTGATGCAAGCGACCTTACCCACCGTCTCCTTGGCACGCTTCATGTCGACCTTCTCGAACATATAGATGACCTTGCCCGGAGGCACGTCGCAAAGCTGCTCTAGCCTTGTGTTGTAGTTGCCCTCCGTAAAAATGTACGGAGTGATGTTGTTGTCGATACAAGCCATGATAAGCGCCTTGAGACCCGGCCAGTAGAACTTCTCATAATCCGCCGGGCTCATAAACTCATCGACGCCCATATGCAGCGGAATGAGGAAATACTCTCGACCCATCTCTACCGCGCTGCCCAGCGCGTTTCTCAGCATGAGACCCTGCATCGTGTTGACAGCCGCGAGCAGCTCGTCAGGCCGCTCCTTGACGTCGACGATGGTGTTGATCATGCCGCGGAAAGTATCTGCGAGCATATCGAACGGGCACGTAGTGCCGAGCTGCGGCCCCAGGACGAAACCCTCTTCCTCGATGACCTGCGCGATCATGCCGCCGCCGATCAACCAGTTGAGCGAATGCTTGCCTGACTCGGCCAGGGCGTCGAAAGCCTGCCTGACCTCGGGATCCGCGAAAGGCACTGTCGCAGAGAACATGCCGAACTCGATTGGGTTTTGAACGTTGATCTTAGAAAGGCCGGCGAGGTTCTTGTTCCTCCTCGGGAACCATTTTGTCAGGATAAAATGAGTCGGGTCAAAGCAGAACTCCTCGTACTCATCCTCAGACATGTACTCGCCGTCGAGGTACTGGTAGCTCTCATTGAGCCCGATGCCATGCTCGAACCCGGGAAGCTTCAGGAACTCAGAGCCCAGCGCGAGCGACGCCAGACCCGGGTAGACAGCCGGCGGCCACACGATGTCCGGGTCGAACTCTTCCAGATAAGCCTTCACGCCGGGGATGGAGTTGCGAACATCCATCAGCGTGGCGTAGCTGGGTATCCCATAGGCGGAGCCATAGAAGAAACCCAGCTTCGGGGCAATCGGCACGCGGTCGCCCTCCGTCAGCGCGGTCGCTGCGTGCACGCGCTTCTGGCGTACTTTGTAATCGTCTTGTTTGGACATTTGATAACCTCCTGTATGTTATATTTGTTGTATCTTTGGTATTGAGCAGTACAGTACAGTAAGCCCATGTACAAACTACCAAAAAACTGCCGAAATGTCAACAACAAGACAGGGGGACGGTTCTCTTGTCTTGCTCGCCAGCCCCCTTCGCTCGGCGCTGAGCGCCACGCTCCCCCGCAACAAGACAAGAGAACCGTCCCCCTGTCTTGCCCGTCCCCCTGTCTTGCCTGCAAAATGCAGCTTGAAATATCACAACTTTTGGTATACAATTCTACAAATCATAAATCATTGTGGAGGAGGTGGAGTCGGGCCCCTTGCGCCCGGCGCTGCAGTGCATTGCATCAGAAAAGTTACGGAAGACCTCGTATGGGTGGGATCCAACGACCGCAAACTGCTCATGTTCGAAGGCGTATACTCAGTCCCCAAAGGCGTCGCGTACAACTCCTATCTGCTGCTCGACGAAAAGACCGTGCTGTTTGACACGGTCGACAACGCAGTCAGGAACCGATTTTTCGAGAACCTGGAAGAAGCCCTCGGCGGAAAAACCCTGGACTACCTGGTAATCCAACACATGGAACCGGACCATACCTCCGCTATCATAGAACTGGCCGAGAAGCACCCCGGAATGAAAATAGTCTGCAACGCCAAGTCCCGGGACCTGCTCAAACAATACTTCGACTTTGACATCGAATCGCGCGTGCAGCTTGTAAAAGAAGGCGACACGCTTGAAACAGGGAAGCACGCCCTGAGCTTCATCATGGCGCCCATGATACACTGGCCCGAAGTAATGATGACCTATGACTCGACGTCGCATATCCTGTACTCGGCGGACGCGTTCGGCTGCTTCGGAGCACTCAACGGAGCGCTGTTCGCCGACGAAGTCGACTTCGACAGGGAATACATGGACGAAGCGAGGAGATACTACGCGAACATAGTCGGCAAGTACGGCAACCAGGTAATGGCGCTGCTGAAAAAAGTATCGTCGCTGCAGATCGATATCATCTGCCCGCTTCACGGCTTCGTGTGGCGCAAGGACATAGACAAAATCATTGAAAAGCACGCGCTCTGGGCATTGTGCGCCCCCGAAGAGCGCGGCGTGATGATTGCATACGCGTCCGTCTACGGGAACACAGAGAACGCGGCGGAAATACTATCATGCAAATTGCAGGAAGCCGGCGTGAGGACAGCCATGTACGACGTCTCGGTCACGATGCAGTCTGAGATTGTCGCCGCGGCTTTCAAGTGGAGCCACATAGTATTCGCCTCAACGACATACAACGCGGGCATCTTTGTGACAATGGAAGCCGTGATTAACGACATAACCGCGCACAACCTCCGCAACCGGACCGTCGGGATAATTGAAAACGGCTCATGGGCGCCAACCAGCGGCGGGCTTATCCGCGAAAGCCTCGAGAAATGCGAAAACATCTGCTTCCTGGATAAGAAAGTCACGCTGAAATCATCTTTGAAAAAGGAGCAGCTAGCCGAGATCGAAGCAATGGCCGAGGCGCTGATTGCGACATTGCAGACCGAAGAAGCGGGAACAGCCCCGCAGCCGCAAACGCAGCCCGAGGAGAAAAAAGGCTTCGTATGCTCGATATGCGGCTACGAATATGAAGGCGAGACGCTGCCGGAAGACTTTATCTGCCCGCTGTGCAAAAACGACGCCTCCGTGTTCGAACCGATGTAGCGTACGATGAGCATAGAAACGATGTTCCCGGGAGTATCCAAAACCGACTGGGACAACTGGGAGTGGCAACTGCAAAATAGAATCGAAACAGCGGCCGGGCTGAAGAAGTACATACCGCTGACAGAAGAAGAAGAGACAGGAGTCACCGCGTGCCTGAAAACGATAAGGATGGCGATAACGCCCTATTACCTCTCTCTCATTGACACAACAGACTCATTCGACCCGATCCGGAAGCAGGCAATACCGACCGCAAAGGAACTAAACCTAACAATAGGCGACTTGGCCGACCCTCTGTGCGAGGAAGCGGACTCCCCGGTGCCGGGGCTAACTCACCGCTATCCGGACAGGGTTCTGCTCCTGGTTACAGACAGATGCGCAACGTATTGCCGCCACTGCTCGAGACGCCGTTTCGCCGGTCAGACCGACAGCACTCTTCCGATGGAGCAGATAGAGCACGCCACCGCGTATATAGCCGAGCATCCGCAGATCAGGGATGTCCTGATCAGCGGGGGAGACCCGCTGATAATGGGTGACGGCGCTCTGGAAGAGATACTTAGAAGAATAAGAGCCATCCCGACGGTCGAAATCATCAGGATCGGTACGCGCGCGCCCGTGGTAATCCCGCAAAGGATAACGCCGGAGCTTACAGCGATGCTGAAAAAATACAACCCGCTATGGGTCAACACGCAGTTCAACCACCCCCGCGAGATAACAACTGAGTCGGCAGCCGCCTGCGCGATGATAGCCGACGCCGGGCTACCGCTCAGCAATCAGAGCGTATTGCTCGCCGGGGTAAACGACTGCCCGCATGTGATGCGTGAGCTTGTGCAAAAGCTCCTTGTAAACAGGGTCAGGCCATACTATCTGTACCAGTGCGACATGTCGCTGGGGCTTGAGCATTTCAGAACTCCTGTATCCAAAGGCATTGAAATAATCGAATCCCTCAGAGGGCATACGTCCGGCCTTGCCGTCCCGACATTTGTGGTTGACGCGCCCGGCGGCGGAGGAAAGATCCCGGTCATGCCAAACTACCTAATATCCCAGTCGCCGCAAAGCGTCGTGCTAAGAAATTACGAAGGCAATGTCTACACATACCCGCAACCGGCCGGCTACGAAAAAGCATGCCACTGCGAGACGTGCCTCGGGAAGAAGAAAAGCCCGCTCAAGGGCGTTGCGGGACTGCTTTAGTAATCACGACAGAAAGGAGCCATATATGATCAACAATTTCCCGAACCTGTTTAAACCCATCAAACTGGGCGGCGTCCTGTTCCGCAACAGGATATTCTCAGCCCCCACAGGCCTGTACAACTACATCCCACTCGGGACGCCGACGCCCGACTTCATAGCCTACTTCGAACGCAAAGCGAAAGGCGGCGCCGCATCCGTGAACATAGGCGAATGCTACGTCGACGACGAAGGCATACCCCGCAGCAGGGGCTTCATCATGCTCGACGACCACGAGACCGCCCGCCTCGGGCTCGGCAAACTTGCCGACGGCATTACGAGGCACGGAGCCATAGCCACCGTCGAACTCAACAAACGCGGAATGGTCGGTACGCCAAACAAGGACGGCCATATAATCGGCCCGAGCGAACGAGAGCTCAACGCGCTCGAGTGGAACGACAACGTCGGAACGAGCCACGCCATGAGCGAGGAGCAGATACTCGCCAGCGTGGAAGCCTTCGTCAGCGCGGCCGAGTTCGCAAAAAGCTGCGGCTACGGCATGGCGATGGTGCACGCGGGCCATGGCTGGCTGCTGCACCAGTTCCTCTCCCCGACGATAAATAAACGCACCGACCGCTGGGGAGGCAACCCCGAAAACAGGGCGCGGATCGTAGTAATGATCTGCGACGAAATACACAAAAGATGCGGCGCCGGGTACCCCGTGGAAGTGCGCATGAGCGCGGCGGAAGAAGGCTGGGAAGGCGGCTACGGGATCGAAGAAGGCGTCGAAATAGCCAAACAGCTCGACGGGCACGCGGACCTCATACACGTCTCCGTCGGCAATATATTCGTGCCGGCGTCGATGGGCGTCACCCACCCCGGCATCTTCAGCGACGAAGGGCGCAACGTGAAATATGCCGCCGAGATAAGAAAACACGTCAAGACCCCTGTGGCGACCATCGGAGCGCTCTCGGATCCCTATGTGCTTGAAGAGATCATAGCCACCGGAAAAGCCGACATCGTAGAAATGGCGCGCGGCCTTATATGCGACCCCGACCTGCCGATCAAGGCGCGCGAAGGGCGCGAAAAGGAGCAATACCGCTGCATGCGCTGCTTCTACTGCGTAGGTGTGAACTACGCCTACGGCCACCTCGTCTGCGCGCTCAACCCCGAGTCCGGCAGGGAATGGGAGCAGGACTCCGCGCTGCCCCCGGGCAAGAAACAAAAAGTGCTCATAGCCGGAGGCGGCATCGCGGGGATGCAGACCGCGATCACAGCCTCGCAGCTAGGCCACGAAGTCGTACTGTGCGAAAAGACGGGCAAGCTTGGCGGCCCGATAATGTGCGAGAAGGACGTACCGTTCAAGAAACGGCTGTCCGAATATGTGGACAGGCAGATATATATGCTTGCGAAGACGGGCGTGGAAATCCGCCTCAACACGGAAGTCACTCCCGAATACGCCGCGCTTCTCAACCCCGACGCCATCGTCGCTGCCGTGGGCTCGCGGCCGTTTATCCCGCCGATCCCGGGCGCCGAAGCGAAAAACGTAGTCAGCGCCGAAGAAGCCTTCTCCGACCCCGGCTGCGTCGGCTCAGCAGCAGTTATCCTCGGCGCCGGACTGACCGGTGCGGAGCTCGGGCTGTACCTGAACTCCCTGGGGAAAAAGGTTCAGCTCATAGAAATGCGCGACGACATATACGCCGAGCACAGCGCCGGCACGTACAAAGCCGCGCTCAGGGACGCCGGAGTCGCCGTACACTTCAATACGAAAGCTTTGGAGATTACCGAAACCGGAGTTAGGTGCGAGCAGGCAGGAAACGAAGCGGGCGGCGAAGCAGGCGGCGGCGATACATTCTACGAATGCGATACCGTCATACTGGCCGCAGGCCGCTTGCCGCTGCACGAGACAGTCGAAGCCTTGTCAGACTGCGCGCCGAGATTCTACTACATCGGCGACTGCCGCACCCCGAGGATAATAGCCGCCGCGACAGGAGAAGCATGGACGACCGCAAGGCACATAGGGAGATATTAGCGTGATAAATCACGCTAACCGAGGAATGTGCCAATCGCTCCCCCTGCGGGGAATCGCGAGTTGATGCACAAAAAGTCCATTCCTTATCATGGACGATTTGTGCCTGAAGTGAAACGAAAGGAATGGACTTTGATATGAACAAATACTACCCTCATCTGTTCAGCCCGCTGAAATTCGGGAACCTTGTCAGCAGGAATCGAATATTCGCCGCCCCGTACGGCGGCGTGGCGACGCCCGAAGGCTCGATAACGCCTGAAGGCACAAACCGCTTCGAGGAAGTCGCCAGAGGAGGCGTAGGCCTCGTGTGCATCGGCGAAACGCTTGTGCACAATGAAACGGGCAACAACCACGGGCGGGTGCTGCGCCTTGACCACGGCGGCGTAATACCCTCATTCCTGCGCTGCACCGACGGAATCCACCGCCAGGGCGCGCTTGCGTCGATAGAGCTTATACACCCCGGCAACCACGCCAGCCCGGAGTACACGCCCGATGGAAAAGTCTACGGCCCCTCCGGAGGCATCATCCACGACCCGGACGGCGATTTCGAGATCACGGAGATGGACGAAGCGATGATCGCCGTCATAGTGAATGCCTTCGGCGACGCCGCCGAAAGAGCGATGTTCAGCGGCTTCGACATGGTCACGGTACAAGCAGCGCACGGCTGGCTGCTCAGCCAGTTCCTTTCGCCGCTATCGAACCGCCGCACCGACCGCTTCGGCGGCCCGATAGAAAACCGCGCCAGGTTCCACGTCATGGTAGCCGAGAATATAAGGCAAAAATGCGGAGACGCGCTGGCGATTGACTTCCGCCTCAGCGGGAGCGACTTCATCGAAGGCGCATCGACGCTTGAAGACGTAGTCGAAGTGTGCAAAATGCTTGACGGCAAAGTCGATATGCTGCACATATCGGCAGCCAACTTCGACGACAAACGAGCGGGCATACGCATGTTCCCGACCATGTTCTACGAGCGCGGCTGCAACGCCTTCCTCGCCGAAGAAATCAAAAAGCACGTCTGCGTCCCCGTCGTGACCGTCGGGGGCTTCAACGACCCAGAGCAGATGGAAAAATACATAGCCGAAGGACGCGTCGACGCTATAGCCCTCAACCGCGCGCTGCTGGCGGATCGCTTCATGCCGGAAAAGGCGCGGCTCGGCCTCGCGGACGACATCATGTACTGCACCCGCTGCAACGACTGCATCAGCTCCACGTACGGCAAACGCCCCACGGCGATAGCGTACTGCTCCGTCAACCCCTTCTACGGCATGAACGACCGTGAGTATAATAAAATCGTGAGAAAAGGCAGCCAGAAAGTGCTGGTTGTCGGAGCCGGCCCCGCCGGGATGGAAGCCGCGCTCGGCGCCGCAGAATGCGGGCACGACGTCGTACTGGCGGAAAAAACCGGCAGTTTTGGCGGCATGCTCAAGAACGCCTGGCACCCGGAGTTCAAAAAGGACATCAAACGCTTCGTCGAAGTTCTGACCCGCCGCATTGAAAAAGCCGCCAACATCAAAGTCGAGCTCAACACGACCGTCACGCCGGAGTACATAGAAGCCATGGCGCCAGACTCCGTGATAATCGCCATCGGCGCAGCGCCGGCCGTGCCGGACATCCCCGGCATCGACAGACCCAACGTCATCCTCTCGTCTGAGATACACACGAAAGGCCTGGGGCACAAAGTCGTATTCATCGGCGGCGGCCTGATCGGAGGCGAGGAAGGGATCGACGCAGCGAAGTACCACGGCAAGGACGTCACAATTATCGAGCTGACAGGCGAAATCGCCGCAAGCGCGACGCACCTGCACAGGCTCACCATACTCAGCGAATCCGAAAAACTGCCGAACCTGCGCGTGCTCACCCTGACGCAATGCCTCTCCATAGACGAAGGCGGAGTCACCGTGAGAGATAAAGACGGCAAAGAATCGTACATAGAAGCCGACACAATCGTGCTTTCTGCGGGCATGAAGCCACTCAGCGAGGAAGCCTGGAAACTGTACGGCATCGGCGGACAGACGATTATTACCGGCGACTGCGCCAAACCCGCCCGCATGAACGAAGCGGTGCGCTACGGCTGGTTCGCCGGATTCAACCTGCAAAAACTTGAACAATAAAAAAGGAGCCTACACTATGTTCTTCACAAACTTCAACACCATGACCCCGGAAGAAATCGACGCGAAAGTCAAAGCGAACCCGAAAGCCGCAGGCCCGGACGAAACCTGCGCATGCCTCGCCGGCGGAACGCTTAAACTGAAACTCGAAGGCGAATATGCCCCGGAGCAACTGGACTACGAGTTCAAGGACGAAGCGACGCTGAGCTTCACGGAAAACGGCCAAACCCACGAAGCGCCATACACAGTCGACTGCCTCGGACGCATCGCCCTTATCACGCACCTTGTACCGGGGACGACCCGGGGCTGGCACATCGTGTACGACTCGGAAACGCAGCTCGTCACAGTCTTTGAAACCTGGTTCGGCATAACCGTGCTCGTAGGCATGGACCTCGGCGGAGAGCGCGAACCGACCGGCATGCGCGAAATCTACCGCGAAATCCAGCGCCAGTACTACTTCGGCTACAACGACATAGGGCAAGGCGCGCCCGAAAAACTGCACACGACGACCAACCGCCTCGAAGGGCGCGGAATGCACTGGCTCTTCGGCAGCGGCAGCGAAATCCTGACATACTTCCCATCCGTAGTATGCTCAACGACAGTCTCGCTAGACGAGCCCGAAGACACGCTCACAGTAACATACCCATCGGACTACATACGCATAGACGACGAGTATTACATCTTCGCAAAATGGGGAGTTGAGTTCGGCGGCGAAATGCACCTGCACGTGCTGAACCTGCTGGACATGGAAGCGATAGGCTTCGAGTTCGGGTTCAACGAAGCAGACGAACTCGTATATGAATTCTGCGAAGCGTGGCTGACAGTCACGGGCGATATAGCGCACCTCGAAACCATAACCCTCAACGGCGACAAAGCACCGCCGATGGCAATGCTCAGGCCGGGCAAAGGCGCGCGCTACGGATACCGCCCGCGAGACATCGACGTCCCGATGACCAACGAAGAAGCGCTCGAAGCCGCAAAAACGCAGCAGATATTCGAGTTCGGAGGTCCGAACATAATGATGAGCAGGAACACCCTCGAATTCAAGTATGACCTCGTCGGGAAGCAATTCTCGCTATCATACGACCACGTCCGCACGCCCTACGCCTGGTCCGCGGCCAACACACCGGAAAAACTGATCCAGGAGTACGAGTACGACTTCATCTCGGAAGAAACGCTCAAATGGCGCGAGCGGGGCGGCGACTGGCATGAGGAGAAGTACGTCTGCTTCGAACCCGCCAGGGATATATGGTTCTTCATGCACATGCTGACAGGCGACCCCGACCACGCGAGCATAGCGCACGCAGTCGACTTCTCGAACGGGCTGACGACAGGCGTGTACGGCCGCATCGGAAGTTGGCGCAGCGGCTGGGAGATCGGCGCCACCGTACTCTTCGGGACAGCCGCCGGCGAAAGCATAGCCCCCGCGCCATTCTCCAAGCGCCATGACTTCACGACCGACCTCGTCGGCAAAGCTTACGCCTGGGCATATTCGGAGACGATGAGCAGCATCCACGTATACAGCTCGCCCGACAGCTATAGCTGGACGATATTCCAGGGCGACAACTCCGGCGGCGCGACATGGAGCAGCCCCGGCTTCTACATCAAGCTCCGCGAAGACGCCTATCTCTTCCAGTGGGTCGAAGAAAACTGCAACGGAAGCCAGGGGCTCGTCTGCATCAACCCGCAGATAATGCACGACGGCGGCTTCTTCTTCGGAGTGAGCCACAACGGCCTGCGCCTGAACATCACCGGAGCCTACGCGCGCAGCCTAGGAACATTCAACGTCAACCCCTACTTCGACGACAAGGGGAATCTATGACAACTGTCCAGTGTGGTGTCCGAAAACTGTTTTTTGAAGCGCTAATGAAGCAGGAGGCGGTAGCCACTGCACATATAACCTACTCAATTCACAGATAGCTTCAAAAAAAGTTTTCCGGACATCATACTGGACAGCACAAACACGAACTGTACAACCGGAAGAAGTTGAGTTATACTAAAGAAAAGTACAAAAACAGGGGGATACACAGATATGGCACAAACATTCCAATTCGCGCCCGTGACCGACAGAATCGCGAAAATGCGGGACATGCGCGACGCCTTCACGCAAGGCGAACTCATCACCATCAACACAGAACGCACAAAACTATACACAGACTACTACAGAGACCACCCCAACGAACACCCGCTCCTCAAACGCTCAGGCGCCGTGCAGTACTGGGCCGAAAACCACGAAGCGAACGTCTTTGACGACGACATCATCGTAGGCACGCCCGGCCCCGACGAACGCAGCCTCGGCGTCTACGTAGACAACAGCCCCGAATGGATACTCGGCGTCATCGACGAAGCCACATTCAAAAAAGCCTGGCAATCCGAAGGCGCGATCCGCATGAGCGACGAACAGAGGGACATCCTGGCCGACGCCTACGAAGTCTGGAAAAACATCAGCGTCAGCAAAATGTTCGAAGGCGCCGTCACCGAAGACTTCTTCCCCGCGTTCGGCACAGGCCCCGTCATGAACTACATGCAAGGCCGTGCAGGCAGGCCGAACGTATTCGGCATGATCCAGGGGCACTACGTAGCGAACTTCCGCAAAGCCGTCAACACCGGCTTCGGCGAAGTCAAACGCCAGGCGCAGGAAAAAATCGACGAACACAAAGGCAAAGTGTTCGGAGACTGGGCGAAAAAACACGTCTTCTACCACGCAGTCGTCAGAACCTGCGACGCGGCGATTACGCTCTCGAACAACTACGCGAAATCCTGCCGCGAAAAAGCAGCGGCGACGAAAGACGAAAAGCGCAAAGCGGAACTGCTCGACATGGCGGACTCGCTCGAATGGATCATGGACAAACCGGCCCGAACCTACCGCGAAGGCCTGCAAGTCCTTATCCTCTACCAGCTCCTGCTGACGGCGGACTGCCAGCAGCACGGCCAGTCGATGGGCCGCGTGGACAAATACGTAGGCCACCTGCTGGAAAAAGACATAGCCGAAGGCAGGCTGACCATGGACGAAGCGCAGGAACTCACGGACGCCTTCCTGCTGCGAATATGCGACATCATGATCGTCCACGGCATGATGCTCAACAACAAACGCGTCATTGAACTCAACGAAAACGGCATGAACGCCTTCATGGCGATATACATGGGAATGACCGCCACAGGCGGGATAGTCCTGACGATCGGAGGCTCCACGCCCGACGGCGAGGACGACTGCAACGACGTGACCCGCCTGATGCTCCAGGCATACGGCAGGATGAAAGTGCCGGACCCGACCGTCGCGCTGCGCATCCATTCAAAAACTCCCGAAGATATATGGCGGCTCGGCATCGAATGCAGCAAGCTCTGCGGAGGCATGCCGGAACTCCTCAACGACGCGGTCGTGATCCCCTCGATGATGTCCTGGGGATTCACGCACGAGGACGCCGCAGACTACAGCATCGTCGGCTGCGTGGAACCCGGCGGCACCGGCAACGAATGGTCGGCATCGGGCAACGACGGCGGCAACTCCATCTGGAACATGATGGAAGCGATAACTCTGCTTATTAACGGCGGCGTCTCCCCCAGGACGGGCAAGACCGCTGTCGAAGTGCCGAAGCTGTATGAATACGAAAGCTTCGAGCAAGTTAAAGAAGCATTCGTAAAACTCGTAGAATACTGCATGGACTGGACAGTCTCATTCACGTCCATCTATGAACTTGCCTACTCGCAGAACTTCCCGTGCATAGTCGCATCCACGATGATGGAAGGCTGCATGGAGTCCGGCAAGGACGTCACCGAAGGCGGAGCTAAGTACAACAGGACCGGCCTCACAGCCTGCGGCACCTCGAACGTCGGCGACAGCCTCATGGCAATCAAGAAACTCTGCTTCGACGACAAGACCGTCTCCCTGCGCACCCTGTACGACGCCCTGCAAGCGAACTGGGAAGGCTACGAGGAACTGCGCCAGACAGTCATCAACGAAGTCCCGCATTACGGCAACGATCTGGAAGAAGTCGACGGCCTCTCCTCATGGGCTCTGGAAGTTTTCGCCGACAGCATCGGCTCGAAATACGGGCCGAGGGGCCGCTACTGCGGAGGGACATTCACGATGACGGCGCACATCAGGTTCGGCGAAATGATCGGCGCGACGCCTGACGGGCGCAAAGCCGGCGAGCCGATAGCGGACGCGATCTCCCCACGCCAGGGCTTCGACAAGAATGGCCCGACGGCATATCTGCGCTCCGCCGCGAAGCTGCCGCACCTCAAGCTCGCCAACGGCGACCAGCTCAACATCCGCTTCACGCCATCCTCCGTCGCCGGCGACGAAGGCGCGATGAAGCTGAAGAACCTCATATCAACGTACTTCCGCCTCGGAGGGATGCAAGTGCAGTTTAACGTCGTCGGCACGGACAAACTATACGAAGCGCAAAAAGACCCGCTGAACAATAAGGATCTCATTGTCCGCATAGCGGGCTTCTCGACCTACTTCGTAACCCTGTCGGAGGACGTGCAAAACGACTTCATCACAAGAACCGAACAGGCGATGTGACGTCTATTTCTAGTTAGTAGTTAGTAGTTAGTTAGTAGCGACGACGAGGAGGCATATCAATGTACCAGTTTAGACCGTACACAGAAAGAATTTGGAAAATGCGCGAGCGCATCCGCGACAGAGTGATCAGGGCGAGCCCTGACAAACTGCGCCTGAGGCTCGAAGCCGCCGAAAAGTACGAAGGCATCGTGCCGCTGATACAACGCCCGATGCAATCGCTCCATGTCATCACGAACATGCCAATCAGGATTGAAGACGACGACTACTTCGTCGGAAACCTCGGCAACAAGTACTTCAACGGCAGCAGCGGCATGATGTGGCTGATGGCGAACATCGAGAAAGACTGGCCTATGAAAGAAGACGGCCTGTACCACAGCCCCGACCACTTCGAGCTGCGCCTTGCAGTCTCGCCGGAAGACCTGAAAGAACTGCGCGAACTCGCCGTCGGCATGAGGCGTGGCGGAGGGATGTTCGGACGCGGCGAATGGCTGCCGGACAACGCCGGGCAGTTCATCGAACTCGGCGCCAGCGACTACGGCATACCGGGCCGGCCCGGCGCTCTGACCCCTCCCGGGCACCTGACGCCCGGATTCCAGCATATCATAAGAAAAGGCTACGGCGCCATACGCAAGCAGGCGCAGGACTGGATGGACGAGCGCGAAGGCAACCTGATGAACGACGACATGCGCAAGTACATGTTCTACAAAGCCGCGACGATAGCCTGCGACGGAGCCATCACGCTGACAAGCCGCTACGCCGAGATGGCGGCGGAAAAAGCTAAAGAAGCTGAGACGCCTGAGCGCAAAGCGGAACTCGAAAAAATGGCTGCATCGCTCGAGTGGATTTCGACGAACCCGGCGCGGACATTCTGGGAAGCCTGCCAGATGGCTCTGCTCTATCAGCTCTTCCTCGTGGTGGACAATGGCCCGGGCGTGACCGCTATGGGGCGCTTCGACCAGTACACATGGCCATTCCTGAAAAAGGAACTTGAAGAAGGCTCGATAACCCTCGACGGTGCGCAGGAACTTGTCGACGCGTTCTTCCTTAAGCTGAACACATACTACGAAGGCGGCTTCGGGAAAATGGCACAGACTGCCGGCATCGGCAACACCTACCAGCACACGACGATAGGCGGCTGCCTGCCCGAAACCGGCGAAGACGCGACGAACCCAATAACCTACATGACGCTCGAGACAATAGCGCGCCTCAAGCTGCACGATCCGACGATCTCGCTTAGAGTTCACAAGAACTCACCAGATGAGATATGGAACTGCGCCCTCGCGACCTCAAAGATGGTCGGCGGCCTGCCGCTGTTCCAGAATGACGATATAATTATCCCGGGACTCATGAAAGAACTCGGGTTCACCCTTGAGGACGCGCGCGACTTCAGCCTCATAGGCTGCCAGGAAATCGTCGGCTCCGGCAACGACTACCCCGCGCCGAACGGAATGGGCATGACCCACGCCGCGCTGTACTGGGCTGTTATCATGGACATGGCGATCAACGACGGGATAAACCCGCTCAGCGGCAAGCAGGCTCCGGAACACGTGCGCAGCGGGCATCTGTACGACATGAACTCCATCGAGGAAGTCCGCGACGCTTTTGAAAAGCTGGCGACGTGGCTGCTGAAGTGGTACGTGACGATCAACAACTATGCCGAGTACCAGCAGGAGCAGCACTTCCCCTTCCCGAACCTGTCCATATCCACGGAAGGCTGCATGGAAAAGGGCATGGACGTCTCCGTAGGCGGAGCGAAATACAACTCCTACGGCGGGACGGCGACAGGCCTCGCGACCGTCGCGGACAGCATTACGACTATCAAGTACATGTGCTTCGACAAGAAGCTGTGCACGACACGCGAGCTGTATGATGCCGTCATGGCGAACTGGGAAGGCTACGAGCCCCTGCGCCAGCAGATAATTTCGGAAGTCCCGCACTACGGCAACGCCGACCCCTACGCTGATATGGAACTCAAGTGGGTCATCGACCTTTACTACCGCCTGTGTTCCGAGTGCTCGAACCAGCGCTGCAGCGTCTATAAAGCGGGCATGTACGGCGCAGCCGACCATGTCCAGCAGGGCGAAGTCACCTGGGCGACGCCGGACGGGCGCCGGACGGGCGAGCCTATCGCCGACGCGATGAGCCCGGCACAGGCGAGGGACGTCAACGGGCCGACCGCTGTGTTCCTGTCGACCTGCTGCTTCGACCATACGAAGTTCATGGACGGCATGGCGCTCAACCTGCGCATGCACCCCTCGGTGCTCGCTAACGACGGCGGCGTCGAAAAGCTGCGCGAGATGACGAAGACCTACTTCGAAAACGGCGGCATGGAATGCCAGTATAACGTCGTCGATACCGACACGCTGCGCGCCGCCCAGGCTGACCCGGGCGCGCACCACAACCTCGTCGTGAGGATAGCAGGCTACTCGGCATACTTCGTCGAGCTGGGCACCGACCTGCAAAACGACATCATAGCCAGAAACGAAAATATGATATAACTAGTTAGATAATAGTTAGTAGAGAGAGCAGTATGCAGCAGTTGACAGGAAAAATCTACGACATCCAGGGCTTCAGCGTCCAGGACGGGCCGGGCGTGCGCACGACAGTCTTCCTCAAAGGCTGCCCGCTGCGCTGCCCTTGGTGCCACAGCCCAGAATCCCGCCGCTTCGACACGGAGCTCAACTGGATGCACATCCGCTGCACAGGCCTCGACGCCTGCGGGAAATGCCTCGGCGTATGCCCCCGCAACTGCATAACGCGCGGCGAGCCCACCAGGGGCGTGACCGGCGAGGAGATAAGCTACCCGGCGGTTGACAAGACGGACTGCGACGAATGCGGGCTGTGCGCAAAAGCCTGCAAAGCTACTGCGCTATATATGTGCGGCGACGACAAGACCGTGGACGAAGTCATGCACAGGATTGAGCGCGACATGCCGTTTTACGAGGACTCCGGCGGCGGCGTAACCGTATCGGGAGGGGAGTGCCTCTCCCAGCCCGCCTTCACGCTGGAACTGCTGAAACGTTGCAAAACCCTCAGCGTCAATACGGCAGTCGACACCACGGGCTTTGTCCGCTGGGAAACTATAGAGAAGGTCATGCCGTACGCGGACTTGTTCCTGTACGACCTCAAGTGCATGGACGAAGCCTTGCACGAGCGGGTGATTGGCGTCCCCGGCGGCCTGATACTGGAAAACGCTGTGAAGATCGCGGAGGCGGGCGGCTCGCTCTGGGTGCGCATACCGGTAATGCCGATGTTTAACGACTCGGAGGAACATTTTGAGAAATACGCGGCTTTCCTCTCCGGGATAAAAGACTCAATCGTGATGGTGCAGCTCCTGCCCTATCACAAAATGGGCGTGTCAAAGTACGCCCGCCTGCTTACACGCGAGCAAGTCTTCGTCGCCGAACCGCCGACCGATGAGCTCATGGAAGCCCGGAAGCAGCAACTCGAAGCAGCCGGCCTGCCTGTAAGAATACACTAAGGGGGCGGGTACCTGAACAAACACAAACGCGGAGTCATTTCGACTCCGCGTTCCCGTGCGCACATGGCAAGTGCGTCAGCTAAAACAATATCTGCAGCGGGAGGCGCTGGACCTCGCTGGCCTTGATGCCGAACTTCTCCTCGTTATAGCGGTCGATCTCCTCGACCAGAGCATGGTAAGTGCCCTCGAACAAGGAACCCGGGCCGCCCTGGGTGATGCAAGGGATGAAATAGTTGATCCCGCAAGCGTCGCAAACCTCATGCACCTTGTTCCTGACATGCTCCTGCGTCCAACCCGTGAAATCGACGGACTTGTTATCGATGCCGCCCATGAAAGTCATCTGCTTGCCATACTTCTTGACAAGCGCCGGGACGTCGTTCGACTCCATGCAGCCCTGCCAAACATCGATGCCCATCTCGATCATAGCCGGAACGAGCGTAGCCTGGTAGCTGTCGGCATGGTGGATAATCAGCTCTACACCGTTATCCTTGTAGTACTTGTAGACCTTCTTGTACGGCTCCAGGAAAAAGTCCTCGAACATAGCCGGGCTCATGAACGTGCTGCTCTCGCTGCCCCAGTCGTCATGATGGAACAAAGCGTCCGGCTTGAGATGCTTGCAGATGCCCTCGGCAAGCTGGAGCTCCCACTCGGCGAGGTACTCGATGAGCGCGTGCATCTCGTCGGGGTACTCGATGAAAAAGCTCAAAGCGTTGATGATCTCGCACAGATAGTGCGTCTGGTCGAAAAGGCCCGGAACCACGAAAGCAGCCTTGTAAGCCTGCGTGCCGTCGACTTCGTCGTAGGTGGCCTTCGCGATAGCCCACTGCTCATCGGTGAACTGGAGCGGGGGGCCTTTCACATAGTCGCGCCATTTCGTGATGTCCTTGATAACGATGGTGTCCTTGTTATGCACCGGGAACTGGCCCGGGACATTGGCGGGGAACGACATCGTGACGCCCCACGGGTTGATGACGTTCAGATCCCCCTTGTTGAGCAGTATGCCTTCGGTGAACATAAAGTAGGGGTGGAACATGAGGTAAACAGCCTCGTACTGGTTGACGAACCGCTCCGGCTTCCCGCCTTTGATGACCTCCAGCATGTTTTGTTTCGCAGTAAGCATATGCTATCTCCTTTATCTTTGTGATATGCCCGCATTAGCAGGCTGATAAGCAGTCGTGAATCGAACCCCAACGCCTCTCTCTTACGACACATCTGCGGGTCAGGCGTTCTCCTTGTCGTAAAACTCGCGGCTGTAGGCGTAGAACTCATCCGCAGCGAGCCAGAGAAGCTCGGGGTCGCGCATGAACGAGAAAGCGTAGAACCCGCCCGTCGGGGCGAAAAGATCGACAGTATCGCGGATCATCTTGACAAGCTCTTCTTTCGGCGGCGGAGGCTTCATCATGTCGAAACCCTCGATGCCGGAACCGAATCCAAGGACGGTGCCGTAATCCTTCTTGAGCTGGATGAAATCGACCGCCCTGCGCTGCATCTGCAGCAGGTTGACGCCGAGCTCAACGAAGTACGGCAGGAAGCGAGTCAGGTTGCCGCAGCAATGGAACTCGAAAACGCAGCCCGCCTTCTTCACATGGTCGACGAAGCGCTTAGTCGGCTCCATCAGCATATATTCAAGCATTGCCGGGGAGAAGAACGTGTCGCGCTCGTTGCTCCAGTCGTCATGGTAAGTGAGCCTTGTGATGGGATAGAGCTTCATGATCCTGTCGAACTGCTCTATCTCGTGGTCGATAAAAGCGTTGAAGAAGTCCTTGCAGGCGTCCGGCTCGGTCGCGAAAGCCATCATAGCCTCCGTGTAGCCGCCCATGATCGAAACGAAACGCTCCGTGCAGCCAAGCCCGATGTCGGTCGAAAGAGCCTTGGCCGGGTCGTACTCGTTCTTCATGAAGTTGCTGTGGAAAGTCTCCCAGTCCCAATCGTCGAACTTCGGGAAAACAGCGCACTTCTCCCAGTTCGTGACGTCGTCGCACAGCGAGAAGCCGGGAGTAAGCATCGGGCCGCCCGCTGAATGGACGTAAGTCCAGTCGGTGAGGAACCAGTCCGTGAACGTGTAGTCCGCCGTGTGCGGGTTCGAGAAGTCCATGCACACGCATTGGCCTTTGACGGCTTCCGTCGGGAGGATCATGTCGTTGGGGCTGATCGTCTGGCAGTCGAGCGAAGGGTTCGGCACCCACATGGGCTTGTCGTGCAGCGCGGACCGCTTGAAGTTCTCGACGGGCGTGATGGGATAGTCCGGCGCCGGCAGCGTAAACTCGCCGCCTCCGAAAAATGACCTGGACTTTACGGTCTTGACCGCCGGGTCGCCATACTCATGGCGCGGGTAAATCATAGAGCGTTCACCCTCTCATATTTTTTATACGGCAATTCTACCACGCGGCAGCGCGGAAATCAAGCGATATGTAGCGCCGCATGTCAATGAAAACGGAGGAAAAAGCACAAAAGCTAGCCGGTGAGAGGCGTGTTGAGTTCGAATCCCGCCCCCCTAATCGCAACGACCTCACCGAGGCACTGAGTAGTTACAGGTGCGGGCCTCCGTGCCAGCCTACATCCTAAGCCCGAAGAAGCGCTTGCCGTTCTCCATGGTCAAAGCAGCCGCATCCTCGACCGTGATCCCGCGAACCTCCGCAACCTTCTGCGCAATATGCGCAAGAAAAAGCGAACTGTTGCGGCGGCCGCGTACCGGCTCGGGCGAAAGATAGGGGCAATCGGTCTCAATCATGATCCTGTCAGCAGGAACCTTCGCGACGACGTCGAGCGCCTTGCGTGCGTTCTTGAACGTTATGACGCCGGTAAAAGATAAATACCAGCCCATATCCAGAATAATCCTAGCAGTCTCCCAACTGCCGGAAAAGCAGTGCAGCACCCCGCTCAGGTCGCGAAACTCCCTGATAGTGTCCAAGGTATCGCGCAAAGCCTCGCGCTCATGTATCACGACGGGCATACCCGCAAAACGCGCCAGCTCAAGCTGCTCCCTGAAGCGCGTCATCTGCACGTCGCGCGGGGAGAAGTCGTAATGATAGTCGAGGCCGATCTCGCCGACGGCCACAGCCTTCGGGTGCCGCAGCAACTCCTGAAGGACGTCGACTGAGCCGTCATCCATCTCCTTGCTGTCATGCGGGTGCACGCCTACGGTCGCGTAGACGAAAGGGAACCTGTCGGCAAGCGCCAGTCCCGCCGCCGACGACTCCATGCTGCTGCCGGCGTTAACTATCAGCGAGACTCCCGCGCTCTCCATAGCGCCGAGAACCTCGTCGCGGTCGCCGTCGAAGCGCTTGTCGTCGTAATGCGCGTGCGTGTCAAAAAACATCGTAGTACCTCAACCAATGCAATCAGAAAAAAATGCTTGCGTTTCGCCCGGGCGTATGCTAGAATACCTTTCACGAATGCCCGTGCGCATCGGAAACGAAAGGATTGAACCAATTTGAAAACAGCGCTTGTTATTATCGACCTCGCCGTATGCCTGCTGCTCGTCATCGTCGTGATCTTCCAGTCCGGCAAAACATCCGGGCTTTCGGGAGCGCTCAGCGGCAGCTCCGATACATTCCTGTCAAAGAACAAATCCAAAACATTCGACGCGAGGCTCGCGCGGGCCACCAAATGGATCGCCGGCGTATTCGTCATACTGACCCTCGTGCTGAACCTGATCTGAAACATCGGCCCGAACCCGGCGTCACCAGGGCGCCCTGCTTGCAGGGCGTCTTTGCCATTTGCAGGCAGGTCGAGCATTGATTCAGTCCGCAGTATGCCCGCAAAAAACTTTTTGAAGCTTTCTGTGAACTGAGTGTGTTATGGTTCGCCCGACAAAAGCACGCCCGTCTCTTTTTGGCGCTTTTTCCGCCAAACTTCGCCCAATATGTTGGGTAATACACATAGTATTACCGCAACATATTGGACTCGCCTGACGAAAAAATCACTCAAAAATCGCCAGACGCGGTTTTGTCGGGCAAACCATGTTATATGTGCAGTGGCTATCGCCTCCTGCTTCATTAACGCTTCAAAAAGTTTTTTCGGACACACAGCGGACTGTAAGACTAATCCACTATCACGCCGTAGATATTCGGGGGAAACAGCATCGCGGCGTTTATCTCATCATAATCAACATGCATATACGTCGCGTACTCCGGGCTGACGCGAGCAACAACCTCGTCAAAAACCATAGCCCTCTCGCCCTCGACCCTCACCCTGATAATCTGCTTATCCACCAAACCGAACTTATCAGCATCCTCCGGCGTCAAATGCAAGTGCCGCTTAGCGACTATGACACCCTCGTCGATAACGACCTCGCCCTTGGGTCCGATGATCTTGCAACCCGCGCTGCCCGCGACATCGCCGCTTTCGCGCGTAGGGGCATGGATGCCCAGGGCGAAAGCATCGGTTATCGACAACTCGACCTGATTGACCTTGCGGCACGGCCCGATGATGGACAGCTCCGTCGAACCCTTCGGACCCTCAATCCTGACCTTCTGCGGCGTCACGAACTGCCCCGGTTGAGTGAGCATCTTCTTGATCTCCAACTCGAAACCATCGCCGTACAGAATATCCAGCGCCCCCCTGGTGACATGGCAATGCTTACCAGAACCCTCGATCTCAACTTTAAAGCCCGGCATAAAAACATCTCCTATTATATAATAATTCAACGTTGCTGCCGATATGTTAGCACTTTTTGATGAAATTTACAAATAATTCTTCACTTTTCTTCTCATTAGTAGTAAAATCAGATATTACATACTTTTTACGTCGTGAATGAGAGAGGAGGGGTGGTCGTGAAAGTTGCGCTGGGGATGATTATAAGGAACCTGCTATCCTCCGCAGAACTGATAGCGTTTATCGACAACGCCGAAAAACACGGACACGAACTCGATTGCGTGATAGCGGCATACTCGCAAAAACTTGACCCGAAAGTCGCGGAAACCCTGTGTAAAAGAATACCGTTTCACGCTATTGATATTAAAAACCCGGACTACTGCAAAGAAAACCTGCGCCGCATAGGCGTCAGCGAAAAAACCGCGCAAACGCTGCTCGAATGCCCGGTGGACCCGATGGGCGGCCCGGTACCCTACGGGTACAAACGCACGCTCCTGACAACCGAAGCGATACTGCGCGGAATGGACGTGCTCTTCTTCGTCGACTCGGACGTGCACCCTGCCGTGCTGAAAATGACGCAAGACGGCGCGGTGACGGAAGACGCCGACTTCTTCGGCGCCCACCTGAGCCACCTCAACAGCGGCTCGCTCGTCACCACAGGCGAGTACAGCGGATACAACATCCTGCCGCCGGCATCCTTCGACGGCATGGACGACCTGCTGTATGGGCTGCAGAAAGAAGACATGCTCGAGTACTGGCAAAACAGCGAGAAGCACAGATGCCTCTACACCCAGCCGGCGGCGACGGAACCGAAACCCTGCACGAAAATACTAGGCGGCAACTGCGCTATCACGCTGTCCGCCTTCTCAGCGCTTCCACCGTTTTTCTCATCGTTTTACAGAGTCGGCGGCGAACTCTTCCTGAACAGGGGAGAAGACACGGTACTCGGGCTTGGAATCGCGAAAACCGGGACCGTCTGCACCGACGTCGGCCTGAACCCGCTGCACGACACATACAAAAACTACCCCGCCGAACCAGACCTGCGCGGCAGCGCGGAAGACCAGGAGCGGTTTTATTATGCCTGCACAGGATGGGTCGGCCGCAACCCGCTCTACAACTACGTGCGGGGCGGCGACCTGCAAGCGATCAGGGAATCGCGGCGCGAACGGCTCGGCCCCGGCCTGCGCGCGCTGGCGCAATACACGAACAACGAACGCTACCTCGGCGTGCTGGAAAACTTCGACGTGAGTTGGAGCAACCTTGACAGGTACATCGAAGAATATGAACGCGTGATGGAAGCCTGGGAGGATTTCATTGGAAGGAGTGAACACAAATGAGGGTACTGATGATAAATCATTTCCCCATAGCCGGCTCCGGGAGCGGCACCTATACGCGCAACATTGCTGTACACCTTATGAAGAAAGGCCATGAGGTCTGCATTGTCATGCCTGAGAACACAGTACACTTCAACGGCGTCCCCGGCGCGGTGATATACCCCGTGTTCTTCTCGTATGACGAACCTATCAGGGACGCGCTGCCTTTCAATTTTCCGTGCTTTACGACGCATCCGCGCAGCCTGACGACATTCTTTGACCTCGACGACGGACAGTTTGAAGCATACCTGAACGCGTTCAGGCAAACGATAGCGAAAGCAGTCAAGGAATTCAGGCCTGATGTGATCCACGGCCAGCACGTGTGGGTCCTCAGTTGGCTTGCGAGGGAGACCGGCCTGCCGTACGTCATAACCGCGCACGGGACTGACCTCATGGGATACCAGAAGACGTCGCGGTTCCGCAAATATGCCGATGAAGCCGCGGCAGGGGCGAAACACATCATTACGATATCCAACGACAACGACGCGCTGGTCCGCGAACTCTTCCCGGCGAGCGCGGATAAAGCCGTCTTCATGCGCAACGGGTACGACCCGGAGAGATTCTTCCCCGAGCGCGTGCCGCAGGAACGGCTGCTGCCCTCCTTCGACATCAACCCCCTCAAGAAGCTCGTGCTCTTCACAGGTAAACTCACCTACTTCAAAGGCGTAGACATACTGCTCGAAGCCGCCCGGCTCTACGAAGGCGAGCGCCCGGGTGAGATTGTGACGATACTGGCAGGGGAAGGCGAACTCTCGGCGCAGCTCAAGAAACAGGCGAGGGATTACAAGTTGCAAAATGTGCATTTTCTGGGCTTTCTCGATATATCGGAACTGCGCAACCTGTACAGCTCGGCCGACGTCAGCATAGTGCCGTCGCGCCGCGAACCCTTTGGCCTCGTAGCCGTGGAGGCGCTGGCGTGCGGGTGCCCGGTCGTGGCGACGAACCAGGGAGGGCTGCCCGACATAATAAACAGCGACGTCGGGACGCTTGTGGACGTCGACGACGCATTCGGGCTATCCTCGGCGATACTCAAGGAACTCAGCAGGGACGACGTCGAACAGCGAAGGAAAAACGCTGCAAAGTACGCGTTCGATACATACGCTCAGGATTCGCTGATCGGTTCGCTCGTCGAACTGTTCAAATCATAAAAATGAGATCCTAAACAAGGAAAGGGTATTTGTAGTTATGCGAAAAGTGGTACTGATTCCGACATACTGGTCACGAAAGAAAGACGACGCCTGGCACGAGGGGGACGCGGTATATGACCACCCGACCCCGATAGACGAGGAAGGGACGCTCCAGCGCACGCTTGAAAGCATGAACATGCTCAAGTACAAAGACTTCAAACTGGTACTGCTCATCTGCCCCACAGCGCCGGAAGTCGCCGAAGAAGCGGAGAAACGCGTCGTCGAGATAGTCAAGCGCGTGGATCTGAAAGCGGAAACATATATCTTCACAATTGGAGATTTAGAACGCATATCGAACATTATCTACGAAAAGGACGCCGTCCGCAGGACAGCATCCCTGCTCGTTATGGCAGGCTACGCGAATGTCAGGAATATGTGCCTGCTATGCGCGGACATCCTCGCCGCAGACGCCGCGATCCTGATAGACGACGACGAAGTCTTTGAAAAGACCGACTGGATCGAAAGCTCAGTGGAATTCCTCGGCAAACGCATATACGGCGACGTAGTGTACGGCATGGCAGGGTACTATATCAACAAACACGACCAGTATTACGACGACGTCAAGACAGAATCATGGATGACATACTGGGACAGGTTCGGCGCGAAAGCCGCCGCCTTCGATGAAATCATAGGATGCCCTCCGAGGGTCAAAAGAACGCCATTCGCGTTCGGAGGAGCCATGATCCTGCACCGCGACCTTTTCCAGAGCGTCCCGTTCGACCCTCAAATCACGAGGGGCGAAGACATCGACTATCTCATCAACAGCAGGATGTACGGCTTTTCGTTCTTCCTGGATAACACCTTGTCGATCAAACACCTGCCCGTGCCGAAGAAGCACCCGCAGTGGAAACGCATCCGCGAGGATATTGTCCGCTTCGTCTACGAGCGGGCAAAGATAAACACCCAGTACAAGACCGGCAATATGGTCATGGTCACCCCGGAAGATTTTGACCCGTACCCGGGCGAGTTTCTGCGGGACGACCTGGATGAGAAGATATTCCGCTCGAACATGATGCTCGCCGCTGACTACATGATCCAGGGTGATTCAGACGGCTGCGCGGAGTCGCTGAACAACATCGCGATAAGCAGGAAAGACGCGGTGCCGAACTACGACGCCTTCTCGCGGTATCGCCATAACCAGAAACTCTGGGAGCAGATCAGCTCAATCGTAGGGGAAAAGCGCTACGAACTTCGTAAAGTCATGGAGGAGCACAACCTCTCGAAAGCCCCGATCGTGCGAGATGCCAACCGCGCGCGCATAATGACGACGGAAGAGATCGCCGTACACCTGCGCAACACATTCGAGTCGGAGCTCACGGAGGATGAATGCTCGCGGCTTTGCAAGCTGTTCTTTGTCAACACTTACTACGAGGATGAGGTAGTCTTCAGCAGCGGCGACTTCAACGACGCGATGCACATACTGCTCAAAGGCGAACTTATCCTCTACTCAGGCACGCGCGAGACCGGCGGGGAAGTCGAAGTCGCGAGGCTGCACAAAGACGACGTGCTGGGGGAAAGCTGCCTGACGCATTCGCTTTTCACGCTAAACTGCCGCGCCGGGCAATTCACGGAGATAATCGGCATAAAAAAAGACGACATCGAGAAGTTCGTCGAAGCCGACCCGAGGCTCGGTATGAAGTTCTACCAGATAATCCTGAACAAGGTCGTAGCGAAGCTGCGCACAAGCAACGACCAGAGCATCAGCATGGGCGACCGCGCCGTGCTGGAAACCTTCATCAACGGCGGCGCGGAGGGCGCGGAGTAGGATTTTTGCATTGCAGAACCTGAAGGTAGCGGATACCTGAGCAGAAGCAACAGCCAAAAAAAGGACGGCCTGTGAGCCCGCCGCAGGCGGAGCGCAAAGACCGTCCTTTATTTTAGTCGTTAGAACACTACTTTTTTCTTGTCCTTATCATCTGAGGACGAACTCATCTGCATCTCGATTATCCTCATCAGCAGCATCTGCGGAAGGCTCATGTTGAAAGCGCCTGCCAGGCCGGTGGACTTCTTCTCGCCGGAAAGCTCCTTCGCGCTGCCATACGTGACCGAGCCCGCGTAAATCGACTCGCCGCCAAGCAGCGACAGGACATTCTTGACATAGTTTTGCGTCTCGTTAAACGGCGGAACCCCGCCATACTTAGCCACGTTGCCCGGACCCGCGTTGTAAGCCGCGAGCGCCAGGCGGACGTCGCCGTCGTACTTATCCAGGAACTGCCTCAGCAGGTTTGCCCCGCCCATGATGTTTTGCTCCGGGTCGTAAGCGTCCGTCACGCCAAGATACTGCGCCGTGCCCGGCATAAGCTGCATGATGCCCATGGCGCCGCTCCTCGACGTCGCGTCGGGGATGAAGTTCGACTCCGCTTTTGCGACAGCCTTCAAGAGATCGACCGAAACGCCGTACTTGCGTGAAGCAGCCTCGAAAATCGCGTCAAGATCGTACTTGCCGCCGCCCGATGCCGACTTCAGGGCGTCGGAAAACGCCAAATCGACCGCAGCCTCGGGTTTCGCTGCTTCCGCCGGCGTACCGGCGCCATAGGCGTTCCCCGGTGTGACTTCATTAATAGTCATAGAAAACAGTACCTCGCGAGCATTCTTGGAGGAGCGGCGCGATGACCGCGATGAGCCCGAATCCCGCTCCCTACGGTAATATCTTCGACATAAGCGCGCAAAACTTTAGCCGAGCCGTCCAACTACTAACTGTTAACTACTAACTACTAACTCCTAACTACTAACTATAGTAAGTCCCCCGGAGCTTCGTGAACTCGTCGTTAATCCATTCCGTCCGCTGCTGCGAGACAGGATCGGGCGCGAGCACGCCGCCGAAGAACGCATAACCGCCGCCGGGAGCCAATCTGTCGAGAAGCTGCTTGACCGCATCGCGAATCTCTTCTTCGCTGACGTCTATGTGCGGCAGGAAACGCCTCGACTCGAAACCCCCGCATATCATAAGCCTGTTGCCGAACTTGCTCTTGATAGCGGAAAGATCGTTCGACTCCTGGGCGGGATCCCAGGCGTTGAACCCCATATCAACGACGTCGTCGAGGAAAGCCTCGAAATGCCCGCAGTTATGATGGACGGCGAGATAGCCCCTGTCCTTGAAGAACTTTATGTACCTGCGCCAAACCGGCTCAAAGATGTCGTGGAAAACCTCCAGCGACACAAACGGATTGCGCTCATGCGCGATATCGTCGCCGAAAGATATATAGTCCGGCTCATAGTACTTAAGATAGTTATCCGCGAGGCTCAGATAGTTGTCGCAGAGATAGTTCAGCAGAGCCTTGACTTCCTCCGGCTCCTCAAAGCAGGCGACAAGCCCTTCGGTGAAGCCCATGAAAGCCATGAGGCTCTGGAAGAAGCCGCCTGCGGAGATTCCGCCGCCCCTCGGGAGTTCCGGGTCGGTATCCTTGAGATCCTTCTTTGCCATCGCATCCCAGTCCAATCCTGAAAAATCAGGGAACTTGATGACGTCCCGCCAGTGGCGGATATCGTCGAGCAGGAAGACGTCGTTCCTCGGCAGAGCGGCCTCAAAAGCGCTCCCCTCGTTCGTCCATTCCACGCCGTACATATCCTTGCCGACCCCATTTACGCGCTCGCCAACGAAAATCGACGGGCGCACGCCCCAGAAAATGTTGTATCGCGGCACATACTCGGGAACCTCGCCGCTAAGCGCGCGCAAAAAGTTTTCTTTCTCGCTCAGCATGATAACGCCTCCTTTGTAGATCAAAATGATTGTAGTAGCATTGTAGCACATAAGAAGGAGTAATAGAAGAGCGAATTCAGGAGCAGTGCCCAGCCTTGCCCTCTTGATGAATAGTGGCAGTACCCAGCCTTGCCCTCTTGATGAATAGTGGCAGTACCCAGCCTTGCCCTCTTTAGCAAAGAGGGTGCCGCCCGCAGGCGGCGGGTGATTTGTATGTCACACAGGGCATTATCTATCGTGCTGGCAGCAAGCCCGACATCGTCTCTTACCAAGCACGACGCCTCGCGTCGCGAGCAGCGCGCCGCCCACCAGCATTTGCCGCAGCGCATGTCTCCCGTTCCCACCCGCCCTGCGGCGCGCTGCTCCCTGTCCGCAGAAATTGGTTGCGTTTTCTCGTCTCTTTAGATAAACTGT
>Ga0082212_10000579_pt1 | contig 52786 bp, 43 predicted proteins | sample TergutNt197P3_FD_71548 | JGI IMG/M metagenome (GOLD analysis project Ga0082212, IMG submission 71548) | Neocapritermes taracua P3 segment gut microbial communities from Petit-Saut dam, French Guiana - Nt197 P3 | ecosystem: Host-associated > Arthropoda: Insects > Digestive system > Gut ...
ATCCAGATCAGCCCCATGGACTGCAGCGGCTGCGGCTCCTGCGCCGAGACCTGCCCCGCCAAGGAGAAGGCCCTGGTCATGAAGCCCGCCGCGGAGCAGATCGAAGCCCAATCCGCCAACTGGGAATTCGCCGCTTCCCTGCCCGTACCCGAAGTGGACGTCAATCCGGCTACGGTCATCGGCAGCCAGTTCAAGCAGCCCCTCTTCGAGTTCTCGGGCGCCTGCGCCGGCTGCGGCGAGACCCCCTATGTGAAGCTCATCTCCCAGTTGTTCGGCGACAGGATGATGATCGCCAACGCTACGGGCTGTTCCTCGATTTACGGCGGTTCGGCGCCCACCGTGCCTTATACGGTCAACGCCGAAGGCCACGGCCCCGCCTGGGCCAACAGCCTCTTTGAAGACAACGCCGAATTCGGCTTCGGCATGGTGCTGGCGATGAAGCAGCGCCGGGCGAAGCTGGCCGAGCTGGTCGCCCAACTCGCGGAAACCGCCCCGGACGTCAAGGACGTGTGCGAGGCCTGGATCGCGGGCATGGACGACGCCGCCGCCTCCAAAGCGGCAGGCAAAGCGCTCCTTGATATCGTCAACGACTGCAAGGACTGCGGCTGCGAATGCGACGACCTGTGCAAGGAGATCGCCGAAGGCGCCGACCTGCTGACGAAGAAATCCCAATGGGTCATCGGCGGCGACGGCTGGGCTTATGACATCGGTTACGGCGGATTGGATCATGTCGTCGCTTCCGGCGAAGATATCAACATTCTAGTGCTTGACACCGAAGTATACTCCAATACCGGCGGTCAGGCTTCCAAGTCGACGCCTACCGGCTCCATCGCCAAGTTTGCCGCCTCCGGCAAGCGGGTGCGCAAAAAAGACCTGGGCATGATGGCGATGAGCTACGGTTACGTCTATGTGGCTGCGGTCTCCATGGGCGCCAACCAAGCCCAGCTGCTGAAAGCAGTCACGGAAGCCGAAGCCTACCCCGGCCCCTCCCTGATCATCGCTTACTCGCCCTGCATCAATCACGGCATCGATATGGCGAAGACCCAGGCGGAGGAGAAAAAGGCTGTGGATACCGGTTACTGGCACCTCTACCGTTACAATCCGGCCCTTGCAGACGAAGGCAAGAACCCCTTCATCCTGGATAGCAAGGACCCCTCGACCGACTATAAGGCTTTCCTGGAAGGGGAAACCCGTTACACCTCGCTGAAGCAGCAGTTCCCGGAAGTAGCGGAGAAGTTATTCGAACAATCCGCCGCCGACGCCAAAGACCGCCTGATCAGCTACAAGCGTATGGCCGCGCAGTAAAGCAACCTCTACCTGTTTTCATTTAAAAAAAGACCGGGGCGCGAGCCCCGGTTTCTTTTTGTAAATGCAATGCAACGATGTTTACTTCCTGTTTATGGCTGTTTACGGCTTGAGCTCCGTGAGCGTTATGCCGGCGGTGACCCGCTCTGCGCCCCGCTCTACCGTGATATTTATCGTGTCGCCAACTTTAAACTTGCTCAAGGCTGATTTAAAGCTGTAAAGGTCGCTCACCGGCGTATCGTTTACGGCGACGATGCGGTCCCCCGCTTGCAAGCGGCTGTCTTTGGAGCTCGCGATGTATAAGCCGGTCTGGTTCACCCGGTACATCATGGCTTCCCGGGCGGTTTCCACGCTGACGACCTCAAGCCCCGCGCTGACCCGGCCCCGCACATAACCGATGGTGATGATATCGTCGATGACCTTTTTCGCCGTATTGATCGGGATCGCGAAACCCAGGCCTTCGATATCGACCCCGGCGGATTTCGCGTTGACTATACCCACCAGCTCGCCATAGAGGTTAAACAAACCGCCGCCGGAGTTGCCCGGGTTGATCGCCGCGTCTGTCTGCAGAAGCCTCATGATCTGGCCGTCGTCGAAACCGACTTCCCGGTCCAGTGCGGAGATGATGCCCGAGGTCACCGTACCCCCAAGCTCGCCAAGGGGATTACCTACAGCCAGGGTCGTCTGCCCCACTTGCAGCTTGGATGAGTCGCCGAATAACGCCGGCGTCAACCCGCTTACGGGGATTTTCAGTACAGCCAGATCCGCCTCGCTATCGCTGCCGACCAGGGTCGCGGTATATGCTTTGCCGTCCGGCAACTGTACCCGGATACTGGTCGCGTCTTTGATTACGTGGTGATTGGTGACGATGTAGCCGTCCTGGGTGACGATGACTCCGCTGCCCGCGCCGGGGACGAGCCTCTGGCTGTATCTCCCCGTATACTTCTCCGTGTTGATTTCCACTACCGTCTGCTTCACGATGGAAGCCGTTTCGACCATCGTCAGCTCGTCGTCGGCGTTCCCCGCGGCGACGTTGCGTACTACCGATTGGTAAATCACGCCGGGCCCACCGCTTTCCCCTCTGGCCTCTTTGACCCGGTCGTAGGCGTAAGAGCCAAAGAAGCCAAACATACTGCCGATAATCATGCACGCGGCTAAAGCGGTAGCGGTAAAGCGGTTACGCCTTTCCGGTCTTGTCCTGTACGCCCGCAGGGATTGCTGGCTGTATACGCCCTCGCTAACCCGGCGCTCCATGCGCTCCATACGTTCGGCGCGTTTTGCGCGTTCCGCGGCGGCGTCCGCGTAAGGCCACTCCACCGGCTTGCCCGCGACCCAGTGGTCGTACTGATAAACCGGACGCGTCATTGTATAATCGTCAGTATCACTGTCGGCTATATCATTATCATCATTATCATCGATATCATTATTATCAGAATCATTATTATAATCATCGTATGGATGATCGTATTCATAATCTTTCATATACCTCACCTCATTCCCCTTGCCTTATCTTTATTTTCAGTATAACATTAATATGTGTCTTATGGATGAAGAAAATCTGCCGTTTCGGTGAATCGAAGAAAAACTTCATCATGAATTACAAAGGTGGTGATTGGCGTGTCGGACAAAGAAATCGTACGATTAACCGGGCTGACCTCAGCCGGCGGGTGAGCTTCTAAACTAGGGCCGGGCGCCCTTGCCGAGATCATGATGAACCTGCCAAAGATAAACGACGCGAACCTGCTCGTGGGCACGGAGACAAACGACGACGCCTGCGTTTACCGGCTTAGCGACGACTTAGCCATCGTGCAGACGGTAGATTTTTTCCCGCCCATGGTGGACGAGCCCTTCCTGTTCGGACAAATCGCGGCGGCAAACGCCCTCTCCGACGTCTACGCCATGGGGGCGAGGCCCATAGCCGCCATGAACCTGCTTTGCTTCCCTTCCTGCCTGGATCTCAGCGTCGCGGGAGAGATACTGCGCGGCGGCGCGGATAAAGCCGACGAAGCCGGCTGCGTCATCGCCGGCGGCCATAGCGTCACTGACGAAGAGCCGAAGTACGGGCTTTGCGTGACCGGCGTAATCCATCCGGACCGGATACTACGCAACGCCGGCGTCCGCCCCGGCGACTCCCTCATCCTTACCAAGCGGATAGGCACGGGCCTGATCACGACGGCTTGCAAAAACGGCATAATCACGGCGGAACAGGCGGCAGCGGCTTTTGACAGTATGCGCGCGTTAAACCGCAGGGCGGCGGAGATCGCCTCGGGTTTCACCGTTCACGCCTGCACCGATATCACCGGCTTCGGTCTGGCGGGCCATATCTGCGAGATGGCGGAGGCGAGCCGCGTAACCGTCGCGCTTCAGACTTCCTCGCTTCCTCTGCTGCCCCACGCTTATGACCTCGCGAAAGACGATGCTTTCCCAGGCGGTATGTACCGTAACCGGGATCATTTCGCGGAGCAGGTCGACGTCGAAGCGGGCGTACCCGAAGCGATGGCTAATCTCTACTTCGACCCTCAGACCTCCGGCGGGCTGCTCTTTGCGGTCCCCTCGTCTGAAGCCGGCTGGCTTCTCGAAGCGCTGCGCAAAGAAATCCCCGCCGCAGCCGTCATCGGCCAGGCAGGGGAAAAGGCCGACTGGCTCATCCACATCGGCACATGACCCGGATCTGCGCCCCTTAATCCTACGGCGGCGTATTCGCGCATATCCGCGGCTTCAGTTCCCCGCTGAAGCCGCGTTGTTTCTCTGATCCCGGATACCCGCGAACATCTTCGCCAGTTGATCCGGGCAGGAAGTATTTTTTCTGCCGCACTTGATGCCTTCAAGCCGCTCGACGACTTCATCGATATGCATGCCCCTTACCAGGCTGCCTATCCCTTTGCCGTTGCCGTTGCATCCGTCCACGATAGCCAGGCTCCCGACGACCCCGTCGTCGTCGACCTCGGCGTGAAACCGGCTGCTGCAAACGCCTCTGGGCGTAAAATGATATTCCATCCGCTATACTCCATTTCTGACTCGTTATTATACTTATTGTAACACGAATCCCTTCCGCTCCCAAATGTATCCATTGAAGTATACACGAAGCGGCGTGAAAGGGCTTTCTTTTCCCATTTTGATAAGGTATTATGTGGATAATACGCTCAACAATACAGGAGGCCCGAGAAACATGGATATCCAGATTACTAAAAACACAAACCCGAAAGCCAAGCCTGATTGGAACAATCTGGGGTTTGGCGACTATTTTTCCGATCATATGCTCATGATCGAGTACACCACGGGCAAGGGCTGGCACGACGCCCGTATCATCCCTTTCGGCCCGGTCAGCATGGATCCTTCCGCTATGGTACTCCACTACGCTGTAGAAATCTTCGAAGGGCTTAAGGCTTACGCCTGCCCCGACGGCAAGGTCCGTATGTTCAGGCCCCATTCGAACGCGGCCAGGCTGAACCGGTCCGCGGCGCGCTTCTGCATGCCGGCTTTGCCGGAAGACGACTTTGTGGATTCCATTTGCCGACTGATTAAAATCGACGAGGACTGGATCCCGAAGGAAGACGGCACCTCATTATACATCCGGCCGTTTATGTATTCCGATCAATCCAACGTAGGCGTCCGCATCCCGGATTACTTCAAGTTCATGGTGATCCTGTCCCCGGTGGGCGCGTATTATCCGGAAGGGTTAAATCCCGTCAAAATCTACGTGGAAGACGAATACGTCCGCGCGGCTAAAGGCGGCGCCGGTTTCACCAAATGCGGCGGCAATTACGCCGTATCCCTGATCGCGCAGAAAAAGGCTAAGGATCTCGGTTTTACGCAAGTACTCTGGCTGGACGGCGTCGAAAGGAAATACATCGAAGAAGTCGGCACCATGAACGTCATGTTTAAAATCAAAGGCGAGGTCATTACCCCCGAGCTGGGGGACAGCATACTGCCCGGCGTCACCAGGGACAGCTGCATCCGGCTTCTCCGCTCCTGGGGATTGACCGTCACGGAACGCAAACTGTCTATCGACGAGCTCTTCGAAGCCGCGAAAAACGGCGACCTTGAGGAAGCCTTCGGCACGGGTACCGCCGCCGTAATCTCGCCCATCGGCCTGTTCAGCATCCACGGGGAAAAACTGCAGGTTCAGGACGGAAACATAGGTCCTGTATCGCAAAGGCTATATGATACCCTTACCGGCATTCAATGGGGCAAGATACCCGATCCCTACGGCTGGACTTACGAAGTGAAATAGTACTCAGTGAAGTACTAATAATACAAAACGCCGGCGCGTCATTCTCGGAGCAACGCGCCGGCGTTCTGTATCATCAACCGGCATTCGCGCCGGCCAGGCGGTAATCGCCATTATAATCGTTAAACATTACGAGGGCATTTTTGATGAGGATTGCGTCGTCCCTTTCCTGCCTTCTCTCGATTCTCTTTCTTCTCGCTCTCCTGCTCTCCCTGTTTTCTTCTTCTCCCCAAATCATTTTCTCGTTCTTCATTTTTCATTCCCCTTTCTATTTTTCATCGTTTTGCTTCTCTTTTCATCGTTAGAATAAAGAATGAAGCTTCTTTAAGGTCAATAGGGGAACGAAAAAATATTCAAAAATATTTTCTAATGTATTTTATTCATCACAAAATACAAAGGATCCTCTCTGCGGCGGGATCCTTTAGTTATGCCATTTTACTAATACTAAATTTTTTGTATTTTATGCAAAAAAATATGCGGAGATATCACTGTAAAACAGGTAATAACTCCACATATACCTTCAAGTTGCTTTAATCTTTCGACATATAATACATCACATGAATACCTTCAGGACGTTCACTACGCCATAGGACCCCGCCGTCATGACGATACCGGCGATCAGTACGCCGATGACGATGGCAGGAAACGCCTTGCGTAGCCGCATGTTCAAAAACGCCGCGATCCCCGCGCCCGTCCAGGCGCCGGTACCGGGCAGAGGGATGCTCACAAATATCGCCAGAGCCCAGAACGACAGCGCGCCGATTCTTTCGCTGTGCCTGACCAGCCTGCCCTCGTACCAACTGATGAAACCGGCGAAGGCCGGATACCGCTTCAGCATATACAGGACCCTTTTGATGAACAATAATACAAAAGGGATAGGCAGCAGGTTTCCGATCACGCTGATGATAAACACCTTATACCAGGCCATATCCATCGCCGCCCCAAGGATTACGGCGCCACGCAGCTCGATCACCGGGATCATGGATATGATAAACAACGCGGTCTCCTGTCCCGCGAAGGAAAACCATTGGTATATGCCGGTCAACTGACTTCCTCCATCACGTCACCCACATCTAATAACGCATTCATGCCATCATTCAACAAATGAACATAGCAAGTCTATACCAAGTATCCGCGGTTGTAAATACTCAATCATCAAATAAGCCGGAGGGCGCTTCCGCTCTCCGGCTCTGATTAATGCCGACCGGCAATGGATCAGGACGCTCTCCTTTCCCGCTTGCCGCTTTTCCCGGCGCCGCTGCCCGCGTCGGCTTCAAAGCTGACGCCCGCCTCGCCGAAGACGCCTGACGGACCCATCATACCGCTGTCTAAGCCGTCGCCGCCAATCTCTTCGTCGTCTTCCGGCTCCGGAAACTCCGTCTCCATCAGCACTTCCTGAAGGATACGCATTTCCCTCAGGGAAAGGGTAATCCCCCTGCTGGCTTTCTTATCCCCCGGCGACCATTCCCGCAGATCATAGCGGGGCCCCCGGTTGTTCCAGTTCACCAGCCTCAGCTCCTTGGTCCAACCTCTCGGGGATTCGGATAAAACCCCCAGCTTCTCCAACACCTCGTACGTGATCTTATCCATGTTAACCGTCCTCCTTACCTGATTGTACGTTTTTCTATCGGGAACGAACGGCCGTTTCCATTCCCTTCCAGTATTATAATATACCATTTTTTACCTGTCAAGGATTTTTTTGTTATATAATGGATAAAAAAGGCGCCCGCCTCGTTTGATCGCGGGATCAATGCAAGGCAGGCGCCGAATCATGTCATATGATGAGACCGGAGGATAAACGCAGTTTAATATTTATCGTAATCCCCGCCGATCTGCGGCGTATAAGTCGCTTTCATCGGGCGGTTGCCGGCTGGCGGCGGTATGGCTCGCGTCGCGCGGCCTGAGTACCCTCCTCCGCCTCCACTGTTTTTCAGCTTGAACTGGGAAATCAGATCCTGTAGCACGGCGGATTGCGAGCTGATTTCTTCGGAAGCAGCGGCGCTCTCCTCAGCTGTCGCGCTGTTTTGATGAACGACGTTCGCTACCTGTTCGATACCGATATTGATTTGCGACACGTCCGCGGACTCGCTTTCCAGCGACTCGGCGATTCTATTGGTAAGCTGGGCGCTTTCATTGATGCCCGATACGATGTCCGCGAGGCTGGCAGCGGTTTCCTCCGCGATGCGGGAGCCCAGCTCGGCTTTCTCCATGGAGTTGGCGATCAGGTTACCCGTATCCTTCGCGGCGTCGGCGGACTTGGCGGCAAGGTTGCGCACCTCCTCGGCTACTACGGCGAAGCCTTTGCCGTGTTCCCCGGCCCGAGCCGCTTCCACGGCGGCGTTGAGCGCCAGGATGTTCGTCTGAAAGGCGATATCGTCTATCGTCTTAATGATTTTGCCGATGGACTGGCTGGCTTGATTAATCTCCGTGACCGCCTCCGTCATTTCTTCCATCTGCCGGTTTCCTTTTTCCGCGTTGACCTTTATCGTTTCGGATAGCTTTGACGTCTGGGCGGCGGTTTCAGCGTTCGCCTTGATCTTATGGGCGATTTCGTTGACGGAAGCCGAGAGTTCCTCTATGGAAGCGGCTTGCTGCGTGGAGCCCTGGGCCAGTGCCTGCGCGCCGTCCGAAGCCTGTGTCGAACCCGCCAGCACCTGATCGGCGGAGCCGTTGATTCTCATAAACATATTGTCCAGGGTGTCCACCATATGGTTGAGGGATCTACCCATCGTATCCGCTTCTGAGAGTTGTTCGACGCTGACCGTCAAATCGCCGTTGGCGACGCTCTCCAGCTCTGAAGCGATTTTCGTGATATGCCGGAAAAGTTCCGCGCAGCCGTCTACGGTCTGACCGATCTCGTCTTTGGCTTGCGAGAGCTTCGCAATGGTTTCCGCGTCTTCCGGCTTTAGGGCGACGTCCCCTGTGGAACCCGCCTGACTCATGAGCGAAGAGAGGAAAGCCAGTGGTTTCAACGACCGTGTTACCAGGAAGTAAGTGATAAAGGTAATCAACAGAGCCACGATTACGCCGATAAAGCTGTTGTTGATGGTTGCCGACAGATAGCCTTTATACTCCGTTTGCGGGAACAATACCAGAAGCGTCATGCCGCCGGTGTTGGCGTATCCCGTATAAAACCTCTCTCCCCCAATGTCCATCCAGCCTTTGCCCCTGCCGGCGGAAACCTGCTTGTACCATGCTTCCCCCGTGCAGTCCTGCCCGATTTCATCAGTCTTCTGGCTGTAAGCGATGACGCCTCCTTTAACTATCGAAGCGCGCCCCGTAGAGCCGATGTGCATGCCTTTCGCCGTGTTCGCCGCATCCAGGAGGTCGCTGAATATTTCGACGATCTCCGCGTCGTGCCCTACCTGTACGATACCTTTTTCGTCTGTACGGGTCGTGCCTATGTACTGGAAGGGTTTTTGCTCGGCGCCGTTTGGCTGCGGCTCCTGCGCGAGCTCAAATTTAGGGTCGTCCAATATCCGCAGGAAGGGAAGCGTCTGCTCGGACGTTTTGAAGTCGAACCCGTAGTAACCCGGGATATTGCCGCCGATGAGGACGCCTTCGTCATCCATGATATGCACTTCCGATACGTTCAGCATATCGGCTACGCGCTGAAAGTAGGCGTCGTCCTCCGGGTCAAGTTCGCCGAAAAACGCGTTCAGCCGGACGATCTCCGCGAAAGCGCGGGTCAGCGCGATATTTTTGTTAGCCATATCCTCGGACATCACCTGCTCGACCTTGGCGGCGCGTTCCACCTGGCTAACCAGTGTATCCAAATTGGTTTCGATAATGGTATCGACGATATTGTCAACTGAGCTCTTGGTCGTAAAATAATTCATCATGGTGGTCAGCAGAGTTGACAGGAGCAAAAGCGCTAAAACCGGTAATGCGATTTTCCATTTCAATTTCATAATTATTCAACTCTTTTTCCATATATTTTCGTTTATTTGTTGAATTTTACCACAATTTCACTCATTTGTAAAACGCGTTTCCCCTATTTCAAACATTGTGATTCTTGGAGCGCCAAAGAATCCGCCCGGATCGATCGGGGATCAATGCGGGCGGGCTCAGGTTTACTTGTAATGATAATTCTGCTTAGTCAATTCGGGAAATTATTCCTGGTCATATTTTTCTTTCTTGTCGTTACGCCTTAATGTCAGTCCCAGGGCGATGAGCAGCGCGGCTGGGATAAACATATATAGCGGCGCGCCGTCGTTGCCGGTCCGTGGGAGATTCCCTAGAGGCGGGAATTCGTCGTAGATCCACTCGCCTTCGTCATCATCGTAATCCCATCTGCCAAGAGGCACGTCATATTCGTCGAACTCGATAAAACCGTCTCCATCAGGAACTAAGGTGTTTCCAAAGACAGTCGGGAGAGGAGCGACGTCAGGGTCTTTACCGCCCGGTTCGTAATCCTCCGGGATTACGATCGGGTTCCGTCCACCGTCGCCATCGCTATCGCCGTCATCGTCGCCATCGCCGTCTCCTTCGATGATATCGGCGTCATCGTCCTCGTCGTCATCATCATCCTTCTCTTCTTCCTTCGGCGGTTCACCGCCGCCGCCATCGCCGTCTCCGTCCCCATCGTCGGGATTGACTGCCACTTTTGCGTTATTTACGATGATTTCAAAATCAATATCAACTTCTCGCTCTGAGATGATAAAGCTGTATGTTTTTAGTTCGGATTTCACCCCATTAACGATAAACGAATCGAATTTATACCCAGTTAATATGCGCGTTTCGCTGATTGTGTATTCTACCCCGCTTTCCAACACAGCGCTGGCGGACCAGCTATTATCAATATTCAAATCAAGGGTCTTTACGACAGTAGCGCCGCGTTTAATTTCTACGCGGAATGAACCGCTTTTCGGATACTCGCCATCTTCCGTAATTTCTTTATAAATATGAACTATAGCTTGGTCCTCATCAATCGGAATATTATTAAGAGTTATCCTGAAAACCGCGTTATTGCTAATCGTTATCCTGTCGCCGCTTCGTACCACCCCGGAACCGCTAATGGAAAATGAATCAAACGCATATCCGCTGCTGCTTTCATCGAGTATTTCACTGACTGTATATGTCCCCGGAGGGATTTCCATCGTACTTTCCCAATCATCAGCCTCAAGATAGAATTTATATATATCTCCTCCAACCTTTGTTGACGTTAAGGTAACTGTAAAATAGTCCTCATCATCCGGAGTTCCTCCTCTTAAGGTTTTCTTCACCGTAACCGAAGCGTCTTTATCTGTTTCTTCTTCACCGCCGCCGCCGGGGCCGTCGTCGCCGCCATTTCCGTTATATACAGTAATCATTCGCACAACCGGGCTGGTATCGCCTGTAACATTCAATATATAATCTTCCGGTGTTTCCGGTGTTACACCATCAACTTCAAAATAAGCAAAGTCTACCGCATCTTCGCTTATTTTATAATCCCCAACCGGAACCTTGCTGATCGAGGACCAGGAGTTACCGGGTTTGAGAATGAATGGTATCTCATCATCACCTGTGGGCTCGCCGGCTCCATCGACCGGAATTAAGTTTACAGTATATACTGATTTATCGGCAGGCGTCTTCCCGTTGACTTTTTTAACGATACGAACTATTGCCTCAATGACTGGGTCAAGCGGATCATCTAAGTCCTCGTCAATATTGTCAACCTCGATGATAACGTGTTCGTCGTCGCTGATCACGAATTCATCACCAACGGTTATGAGCACACCATTTTTATAAAGATCATAGTCTCCTGTACCCCCGGCGATTTCTTCAATTTTATAGTTCCCTGCCTTAAGGGTCGTCGTAAAGTTCCATTGCGTAGCTGCGTTTAGTTTGATATCGAAGTGTTCTCCCCCATCGGTTCTTGTCACCCGAATCGTATAATCCCCTTCAGAGAAGGCCGGTACACCATCTTGCAGCTTACGTACTGTCAGCTCCCCTCTATATAGATAGGGCTTGCTGCTTCCAAGTTTAAATATTTCGACATGGCTTAGATTAAGTTTTGGGAAAACGGATACCTCTTGAATCCAGGCGTCCCCCAATGCCCATCCTTTCGGCGTCACAACACCATAGTGATTGCTGTTATGGTACGGCGAAATATCAGTCAGTGTTATGCTGACGTCTCCCGGGGTAATAAACTCAACTGTTATTTTCTTGCCGCTGGATTGCGGTGCTAAAATATGCCAAAATATCCAATCTGAGTTTTCTGTCATAGTTTCGCCAAGTATTACAATATTATTTTCGTCGTCCGTCTTCCCTTTTTCGCCGCTTCCGTTCCCGCCTGATGTATCTCCCCTTTGCCAGTTTACGTCCGCTGTACCTGAAACCAACGCACCAGAAGGCGATGTGATGTTTCTCCTCGCCGCCAATGCAGGCATCGCAAAGAGTGAAAGCACAGCGGTTAAGATAAACAACAGTGTAAGTAGTCTCATTGCCTTTTTCATGTTTGACCTCCATCTCGCCGCGACGCGGCGTATAAAAATAATTATAAGGACATAGGGGTACCCATAAGGACAGAGTATTAACGAATAAACAGAAATACCTACTTTTAATGATAATATCCCAATTACATATTTTCAATAGGAAAGTATCTAACTTGTCTCAAAAAGTTAGAAAATTTATAAATAAATCGAATATTTTTCGCTTTGACAAAAAAACAAATGGCTTAAGGCCGGGATTTAGCGGTCAATTATTTTATACACACAATGATGAATCCCGTTTGCGACCTATATGGCACTCAAAAAAAAGTCTTGTGAAAGTGGCGTGAAACCGTTGTTCCCGCTATATGTTGACGGAATGAATCCACAATGAATGCGACTTGAATCCGGAAGATTATTAATCATCGCGCAAGTCCAAACCTTGTATTCTTGTAGAAAAATTTGAAAGATTAAACAAAATACTTTGAAGCAAATAGGGAAGATTTGTAGTATAATACTTAACGAAGTAATGAATTAAATCCATACACAGAAGGAAGGATTTTTATGAGTACCCCTAGCAGCAGCCCTTCGCTTTCCCGATCCGGTTTAAGGCGCAAAACGCTCCTTCCCACCGGTATCCTGATGGTAGCGATCATCATCGTCCTATCTACCGTCGCCCTCATCGAGCTGAACATGACTTACGATCAAGTCATCTCCAGTACGGAAGAAGGATTCGATACGGTGACGAGGGTCGCCGTGGAAACGGTGATCGGCGCGCTCAAGGCAAACCATCAGCAATATCTGGACGGAGAGCTATCTCAGGACGAAGAGATGGACAACGCGAAGCGGATCGTCCGGGACGCCAGATATAACAGCGCCCCCGGCAAGAAGGACGACGGTTATTTCTGGGCGGATATGGCCGACGGCTTATGCATCGTCCATTATAACCCCGCCAACGAAGGCGCCATGCGATGGAACGCCCAGGATCAGGAAGGCACCTACTTCATCCGGAACTTTATCACGCTGGGCGACGCGGGCGGCGGGTATTCGGATTTCTACTTCGGCAAACCCGGGGATGAAGGCGGCTCATATAAAAAGAGGGGTTATACAGCTAAATTCGAGCCTTACGGATGGTATATCAGTACCGGTAATTATTTTGAGGACACCGACGTCATCATCGACGGCGTAGAGTCCAGCAGGCGCAGCGCATATTTTAAGCTGTTTGGCGCGAGCCTGTTGATTATGGCAGCCGGGCTCATCATCATGTCCATGAGCCTCACCAATATCATCATCAGGCCCATCCAGCATATTTCCGACCGGATACGCCTGCTCTCCATCGGCGATACCATGGCCGACGCCTCCGCTTCGGAGCCGATGAACGATGAGATCGGCGACCTGAAGCGGAGTATCCGCACATTGTCGGACACCATCAGGACGCAATCTGAAGTAATGGAGTCTATCGCCCGGGGGGACTACTCCATGACCGTGGAGGTCCGCTCCGAGAAAGATATGATGAGCCAGGCGATCAACCATATGCTTGAAGTCACCAACACTATGCTTGGTCAGATCAACGCCGCTACCGTACAGGTCGCCGCGGGCTCCAAGCAGATAGCGGACAGCGCCCAGGCTTTAGCCCAGGGTTCGACCCAGCAGGCGGCTACCGTTGTGGAACTCTCCGATACCATCACCGATATCTCGAGAAAGACGCTGGCGAATTCCGATCTGGCGGGGCGCGCCGCGGAACTGGCTAACACAATCAAAGCCGACGCGGAAAAAGGGAACCGCCAGATGGACGAAATGATGACGGCTGTGAGGGAAATCAACCAGGCCAGCCAGGATATCAACAAAGTCATCAAGGTCATCGACGATATAGCTTTCCAGACAAATATCCTGGCGCTTAACGCCGCCGTGGAAGCGGCCCGCGCGGGCGCGGCGGGCAAAGGCTTCGCCGTGGTCGCCGAGGAAGTGCGCAATCTGGCGGCTAAGAGCGCCGACGCCGCCAAGGACACCGGCGCTATGATCAGCAATTCCATCGAAAAAGCGGAGCTGGGCGCGCGCATCGCCACGGAGACGGCCGCGAGCCTCGCGGAGATCGTATCCGGCATCAACGAGAGCAGCCAGATCGCCGGCGAGATCGCCAAGTCCTCCGAAGAACAGTCGGTAAATATCCAGCGCGTCACCACCGGCATCGACCAGGTAGCCCATGTCGTCCAGCAAAACAGCGCGACCGCCGAAGAAAGCGCGGCGGCCTCGGAGGAGCTGAACGGCCAGTCCGATATGCTCTCCGACCTGATCAGCCGTTTTAAGTTGAAAAGCGGAAACTACCCGGCGCTATATTAAGCGATTCCGGAGACACAGCAGGGACGGTCCTCTTTGTGACATTTTTGTATGCAGCAATGTCGCGAAGAGGGCCGTCCCTTATTATTGCGCTTGAGCGGTTTATACCGCGCCCTGGGCCATCATGGACTCGCCGACTTTCAGGAAGCCCGCGATGTTTGCCCCGGCGACGAAGTTGCCTTCCATACCGTAGGCTCTCGCCGCGGCGTCGATATTGTTGTAGATATCCAGCATGATTTTCTGCAGCCTGGCGTCCACTTCCTCGGCGGTCCAGGGTAGGCGGGTGGAGTTCTGGGTCATCTCCAGCCCGGATACGGATACGCCGCCGGCATTAGCCGCTTTGGCAGGCACGTAGATGATATCGGCGTCCACCAGATAGGCGGCGGCGTCCGCCGTGGAGGACATATTGGAGCCTTCCGCGAGGCATTTGCAGCCGTTCTTCACCAGCAGCCTGGCGTCCTTCTCCGTGACCTCGTTCTGGGTGGCGCCGGGCAGCGCTATGTCGCAGGGGATGCTCCAGATACCGGTGCAGTCCGGCGTATATACGGCGCCTTTCACGGCGTCCGTGTATTCGCTTATCCTGCCGCGCCTGCCTTCCTTGATCTCTTTGACGATCTTGAGGTCGATGCCTTTTTCATCATAGACATACCCGTTGGAATCGCTCATTGCGACGACTTTCGCGCCCAGCTCCTGAGCTTTTTCGCAGGCGTAGATCGCTACGTTGCCCGAGCCGGATATCACGACGGTCTTGCCGTTAAAACTTTCTTTCTTCGCCGCCAAAGCGTGAGCCGCTATATAACACAAGCCGTATCCCGTAGCCGAAGTCCGGCCCAGGGAACCGCCGTAGGGGATGCCCTTGCCCGTCATGGCCCCGGTGACCTCGTTGGCGATCCGCTTATACTGCCCATGCAGGAAACCGATCTCCCTGGCGCCCACGCCGATATCCCCGGCGGGGCTGTCGGTGAACTGGCCGATATGGCGGTAGAGCTCCGTCATAAAGCTCTGGCAGAACCACATCACTTCTGCGTCCGATTTGCCTTTCGGGTCGAAGTCGGAGCCGCCTTTGCCGCCGCCCATGGGTAGCGTAGTCAGGCAGTTCTTGAAGGTCTGCTCAAAGCCGAGGAACTTGATGATCGAAGCGTTGACGCTGGGATGGAAACGCAGCCCGCCTTTATACGGCCCGATGGCACTGTTGAACTGTACCCGGAACCCGCGGTTGATCTGCATGACGCCGGCGCTGTCTACCCAGGGCACCCGGAAGATGATGACCCGCTCCGGCTCCACCAGCCGCTTGAATACTCCCGCCTTAACCATGTCCTGCCGCTTATCCGCTACCGGCGCCAACGAATCCAGCACCTCGTAGACCGCCTGCTGGAATTCCGGCTCCCCCGGGTTTCTGGCAAGCACTTCCTCATATACTTCCGCCAGGTGCGCGTTTTTTATATTTACGCTCATCATCGCTCCTCCTCAAAAAAAATCAATGGAATCATTATAACAATGACGCCATCGATAAAAAAGGCTATTTAAGTATACATCGATGTATACTTAATTCAACGTATAAAACTCCTGAACGAAATAGTACCGGTAGCGGGTAGCCGGTTTAAAGAACGCGCCTACCCCCAGATACTGGTTGTCCTCCAGCATACCCTCCCGGTGGCTCTCAGATTCCACCCAGCCCTTCATGACGTGTATGGCGTCGCTGTATCCTCCCGCCAGGTTCTCCAATACTATGTCGGCGTAAATCCCCTGGGCTTCGAAGCGGTCCATACAGTCCGCGCCGGATGGGTTGAAGTGGGACAGGAAGTTCCCCTCCGCCATCTCCTTCGCGTAAGCCAGTGCGACCTTCGCGGCGTAAGCGCTATAGAGCACTTCAGGCTTATCGTTGGCGACGCGGAAAGCGTTGGTGATATCGAAGCACTCCATCTCGTAAGCCCGCAGGAGGAGTTCCTGGTTTTGCTCAAATACAGCCTGCTGACTCGCGGCGCCGGGAAAGTCCGCCATGCAGAACACGGCAAAAAGCCTGTCCTCCGCGTATGGGTCAAACCATAGTTCCATGGTTTCTTTACTGAAGCCCGCGTCTTCTACCGCCTGCTTGTCCGCCCCGTAACCTAGGCCGCCTTTCAGCCCCATCGATATGCTATTACAAAAAAAGCCGCTAACCCGCCGGTTATTCATACCCACCATGATGAAATCCCTGTAGCTGCGGTTATAAACGAACCATTGCAGCCCGAAAGCGGATTCGTCGATACGGCTGGGGTAACCCAGGCTCATGATGAGCTCGGTCTCAGACTGGCCGAGCCAGACCATCCTTCCCGCGACTGTAATCTCATTGTCGGTAAGCTCCCCGGAGGACGCCGGAGTACTCAGGATATTGACGGTCTCGGCGCCGTTTTCGTTGACCCATTCGACGATGAAGCCGAAGGTCTCCGCGCCGTAGCGGATAGGGATATAGACGCGGTTGATGGATTGATCCAGATACATCGTGGCGTCCGCCATGTGGTTAACTATGCCGTTGACGGTATAAAAACCGGAATCCACGCCGAACACCGCTTCCTTGCGGCCCCTGACGACGTCGACCGAGTTGAGGTCCTGGCGCCAGGTGACCTCGGCGTCCAATATCTCGCAAAACGAACGCAGCGGCAGATATGTCCGGCCCCCCATGTTTTGGATGGGGTCGGTCAGATATATCTCCCGCCCGTCCAGATATAAACGGACGCCCGGCTCGCCCTGCCCTTCTTCGCCCGCGGAAGGGATCTCTCCGGCGGCATGGCCCTCGCCAACCGCGTCGGCATACGGTTCATCGTATCCTTCGTCCTGGGCGTAAGTATAACCCGGCGCCGCGATCAGCGCCGCGCATATGACGGCGGCGATACACCAGCTCCATTTCCTCACGCCGCTACTCTCCCCGGCGGATACGCTCTACCGCCTGATCCAGATACTCCGCCGCCATCTCGATGACATAGGCGCAGCCCTTATCCTCGGTCCGGTAGTCGCGTTTCAAGTCTTTGCACAGGATGCTGCCCATCTCCGCCTCGTAGCCCTTGAGGAGTTCCTCCTCGTATCGCCTCAGATCCTTTGTCTGATGGGCGACGGTGTTGATCAGCAGGCGGCTGAGGGTCATGACGCAGCCGCAGAGCGCGCCGCATACGCTTTCAATGCCAAAGCCGCCGCCGAACCCGCCCGCCAGCTTCAGCGCCTTCTCGTCGAGGTCCAGCCCGTACGCTTCGTTGGCGCCGTTTAGTATCATCTCCGCGCAGTTAAAATCCTCCGCTTTGCCATATCCTTCCGCGATCTTTTCAGCCAGCATGAATCCCTGTCTCCCTTTCCTTCCCTTCGCGCCGCGGCAGGCGCGCCCGGCTTAAGCCGTCAGCATTATTAATATGTAGGTACGCCCTCTGCGTAGGTGATCTCGGCCGCTTCCATCACCATGTTATAGTATTCGTTAAAATAATTCTCTTTCGCTTCATTCAGCAAGTGTGCGGCAAGGTCGTCTTCAACTTCATCGAAGGGTATCCTGTGCCCGTCGAAGATTTCATCGAGGATGATGATATGGAGGCCAAACTCCGATTCAGCCGGCGTCTGGGTGAAGTCCCCGACGTTTTCCAGGGCGAAGGAGGCTTCCGTAAACGGATCGACCAGGGCGCCGCTTCCGTCGGCGATCACCCCCGCCGAGTCGAAGGGCCCGTATGAGCCTCCGTTCACCGCGGCGCCGGGATCAGTGCTCCATATCGCTACAAGCTCGTCAAAATCAGCGCCTTCGTTCAGGTTCGCGATGACCTCGTCCGCGTCTTCCGTGGCTTCTACCAGTATGTGGCGGACCGTACGGGTCTCCCCCATCTCGAATTCTTCCGGATAGCTGTTATAATACTCCAACGGTGAAGTCTCAGCTTCCGTGACGTTATCCGTGATATCCGTATAAAGCTGCTGCAGGGTGATCTGCTCTTTCAGATACTGATGGAAGGCCTCGTCGGTGAAGCCCCACATATCCAGGAGCGATTTGAAGTAAGTCGCGTCCGCCTGGTACATCATCATGATCTGAGAGATATAATCTTCCACTTCCTGCTCCGACGCGGATATCTCCCTGTTTTTCGCCTGCTGTAACAGAGCTATCTGCTCCGCGTACCCCACCAGATAGCCGTATTTGTACTCCTCAAGAAAAGCGGCGACCTGCTCGTCCTGCTCCGTGGACATATCCAGGCCAAGGCTCAGCGACATGGTTTCCAGATACCACTCCATATAGACGTCTTCATAAATATGCTCGCCGTTGACCGTGGCGATTACTTTATGATCGCCCAGACTGATGCCGCCGATGGTCCTGGGCGGTTTCCCTCCGCATGCCGTAAGCAGGCAGGATATCAATATCAGGACTCCCAGAATCGTCAGCGCCCGTTTCGCCTTTTTCATGCCATATCCCCAATCGTGATTACTTATACCGATCCGCGGCCAGTGTTACCAATAAACAACAGTATATCAAAATTCAATCCTTCTTTACAAGTGCCAATAAAGCCCCGGTCATTTTTCTCACATAGCCGATAACGTCCTGCTCCTCCGGCTTCGTTATTTTTATCATAATCTCCAGTTTATCCATCGACTGGAACGATATCCTTCGATTGAACTGCTTGACCAGCTCGATGAGCTCCGTGCTGGTTAATTCGTGCTCCGGCGCCATGGTAATCCTGATCTGATCCTGCTCCTGGACGACGCCCGCGATCTTCGCTTTTTTCGCCGCGGTTTTAATCAGGCCTATAGCCAGCAGATTCTCCAGGGACGCGGGCAGGTCGCCGAAGCGGTCAGTCATTTCCTCCCGCAGGTCTTCGATATCCTCGTCGCTGGCGGCGCAGTTTATCCGCTGATAGAAATCGATCTTCGCGCTCTCGTCGTCGATGTACTCTGCCGGTATATACGCCTTTACCTTCAGGTCGATGGTAACGGTCTCCAACTCGTCGTCCGGCGTCTCCGGCAGCGGGCGTCCCGTCTCCCTTTCCAGCCTCTTTTTTCGCATGGCGTCGTTCAGCATGCGGCAGTACAGGTCGAAGCCCACGGCGGCTATCTGCCCGTGCTGCTCAGCGCCCAGGAGGTTGCCCGCTCCCCTGATTTCCAGATCCCGCATGGCGATTTTATATCCGGCGCCCAGCTCCGTGAATTCGCGGATAGCGGACATCCTTTTTTCCGCCACCTCCGAGACTGTCCTTTCTTTCGTATAGGTAAGGTACGCGTAGGCTACCCGGTTTGAGCGCCCGACCCTGCCGCGGATCTGATAGAGCTGGGCAAGCCCAAGCCGGTCGGCGTTATCGATGATTACCGTGTTCGCGTTGCCGATGTCCAAACCGGATTCGATAATCGTCGTACAGACGAGCACGTCGGTCCTGCCTTCCAGAAAATCAAACATCGTCCGCTCCAGAGCGGTTTCCGCCATCCTGCCGTGGGCGGACGCCACCTGGGCTTCCGGCACCATGGCGGAGACGGTATCCTTGATCCGGTCGATATCCTCGATCCGGTTATGGACATAATACACCTGCCCCCCCCGGCCCAGCTCCCGCAGGATGGCTTCCCTGATCAGCGGCACGGAATGTTCCACCACATAAGTCTGTACCGGATAACGGTCCTCAGGCGCCGTCTCGATCACGCTCAAGTCCCTGAGCCCGGACATCGCCATGTGCAGCGTCCTCGGTATCGGCGTCGCCGTGAGGGTAAGCACGTCCACCGTCTGCTTCAGTTTCTTTATTTTTTCCTTATGCCCCACGCCGAAACGCTGCTCCTCGTCCACCACCAACAAACCCAGATTCTTGAACTTAACGTCGGCGGAGAGTATCCTGTGGGTGCCGATCAGTATATCCACCCTTCCCTGGCTCAGGCGCTTCAGGGTATCTTTTTGCTCCGCCGGGCTCCGGAACCGGTTGAGCACAGCCACTTCCATGGCGAAGCCTTCGAAGCGTTCCCGGAAAGTCGCGTAGTGCTGCTGGGCAAGCACCGTGGTCGGCACCAATATCGCCACCTGCCGCCCTTCGGCGGCGGCTTTGAAGGCGGCCCGCATGGCGACCTCCGTCTTGCCATAGCCAACGTCGCCGCAAAGCAGCCTGTCCATGGGCCTGGCTTTTTCCATATCCACTTTGACCTCGTCGATGGACCGCAGCTGATCCGGCGTCTCCTCAAAGGGGAAAGTCTCCTCAAATTCCTTTTGCCATACGGTATCTTCCCCGTAAGCGGTCCCCGGCAGGGTTTCCCGGGCGGCGTACAACTCCAGCAGGTCTTCGGCCATGTCGTCCACGGCTTTTCTGGTCTTCGCTTTCGCCCTGACCCACTCGCTGCCGCCCAGCTTCGATATCTTCGGCCTTGTCCCTTCCTGACCGGTATATTTCTGCAGAAGCTCAGCCTGGTCCGTAGGTACATACAGACGGTCCGTGCCGCTGTAATTAATAACCAGATAATCCCTTTGCGCTTCGTTGACCGTGATATTCTCTATGCCCTGATACCGGCCTATGCCGTAATTGATATGGACGATATAGTCTCCCGGCTTAAGGTCGTCCAGATAAAACGGCTTCCCTTCCCGAAAGATTTTTTTCACCGTCTTCTTCTTCGGCTGATAATACAACTCATACTCCGATACGACGGCGAGTTTTACGCCGGGCAGGTCGAAGCCGCCCGATATCTTCCCTTGCATGATAAATATCCCACCGTTTACCGGTTGGAAATCATCATCCGCCCAACTGCTTTCCAAAGCCATGTCCCGCAGGCTGTCCCTCAACCGGGCGCCCCGCTCCCTGCTCCCCACCAGGATCATCGTGCAATACTGCTGCCGGCGCCATTCTACTAATTCATCCGCCAACAATTGGACTTTCTTCAGGAATAGAGATACGCTTTTTGCCGTCAGCCCCATCGTGTTGATATCCTCAAACCAGCCGGGCCGCCTGGGCAGCAGCGCCAGAAAGAGGAATCCTTTTTCCCCGATCTTCCTGATCAGTTCTTCCATATACAGCCAGGCGCGCATCTGTCCCGGGCATATACGCCCTTTTTCCAGGAGATTCATGCAGGTTTCGCTATATTCGCTTTCCCAGAGCCGGCTCGCTTCTATCTGCCTCGTAGGTTCCGCCATTACCGGCAATACCGGTCCGCTGAAATAATCCGTAATCAGATTGACCTCGGCGCCGGTATAGGGGAGCAGCTGCTCATGGCCCGGGAAAAACGGGCTTTCGCTGATCAGTTCGGCTAATTGGTCGGCCCTGTCGCCGGCATCGTCCGCACTCCCCGCGCCCGTGGCTTCCCAAGCCGTGTTCGCCGCCGATTCCGCGGCTTCCGCCCCGGCAGGCGTCCCGATTTCAGCGGCTCCAACCCCGGCGGGCGCCACGATTTCAGCGGTTTCCGCACCCTTCGTCGTTTCCGTCGCTTCCGCAACCCCGCGGGGACGGGCGCCTTTTTTCCTCCCGCGTTTGTTTTGCGTTTCTTTTTTTTCCGCCTGAAGATTAGCGGCGATCTTTTGGCGTTGCCGTTCGGTAAACACGCATTCGCTGGCCGGCGAGAGCAGGATATCTTTGACTTTCTCCACGGAACGCTGTGTCTCCGGGGAGAAGGCTCTGATGGAATCGATTTCGTCGTCGAAGAATTCCAAACGCCAGGGCTTCGGCGAGCCGGGGCTGAACACATCCAATATACCGCCCCGCAGGGCAAGTTGCCCCTTTTCCTCGACTCTCTCCACACGTTCGTAGCCTTGATCGACCAGCCACGCCGCCAGCTCCATCACTTCTACAGATTCGCCTACGCTTAGCATACGGTAGTGCTCCAGCAACTGTTCCTTCGGCAGCATGGTTTTTCTCAACGCTTCCACCGTAGTGACGACGGCGACGGGCCCGTCGGCGAACAACAACGCCTGTATGACCTCCAGCCTTTTCCATCTGGTCTCTTTGCTCTGGGCGAGCACATCAAATGCCAGGATATCCAGCGCGGGGAAAAAGTACGTCTGATAATCCGGCAGCCAAAAACCCAGGTCGTCCAGCATTTCCTGAGTTTTCAAAGAGTTTTCCACGATAAAAAGGACGTCCCGGTTCCGGCTTTGGGCAATAGACGCGCATAAGAAGCCCCGCTGGCCGCCCGTTACACCATGGATGAGATTGTACTTTTTCTCGGCTGCCTGCTGGATGATAAAGCTGTATTCGGTTTGATTCTGTAGATGGTTTTGCAGATTTGTTATGCCTATCGCCAAATCTTCATCCTTCTTCGCTTGTCTATTTCGGTTCTGACGGCGTCCGCTTCCTCAATCGTCTATTTCGTTTCTGACGGCGCATTTTTTATTTTGCTTCCGGCGGCGGCTCTGGCCTCATATCTTCCGCGTTAAAGCGGTTCATCGCGGCGACGATCCCTTCGTCGAGCCAGCAGGCGACGCCATCCAGCGCCGTCCGTAGCACAGCGTCCAGTATGGTTTTTTCCTCGGCGGAAAAAGCTTGCAGTACATAATCCTCCGTAGCCATATGCTCCGGCGGGCGGCCGATCCCAATCTTAAGCCGGTCATACTTATCGCTGCCCAGGCGGGCGGTGATGGATTTCAGCCCCTTATGCCCGCCCGTACCGCCGTCGCTTTTAAACCGTAGTTTGCCCAAAGGCAGATCCAGGTCGTCATGGATAATAATAAAATCCTCGATTTTATCTTTATAGAAACCCATTAATTCCCAGAGTGGATCACCGCTGAGGTTCATATACGCCTGCGGTTTGACAAGCAGAAGACGGTCCGCGTCGGTATTCGCCGTCCGGACCAGGGCCTTGCCATGTTTTTTTTCGCCGCCGGCGTTCAGCCTTTCAGCCAGCCGGTCAACTGCCATAAATCCCGCGTTATGCCTTGTCCGCGCATAACCGATACCCGGGTTGCCTAATCCAACGATCATTTTCATACAAAAGCTGCCTAATCATTCCTACACAAAGAGCTTACTGACACTTATATCCTCATGGATGCGGATGATGGCCTCGCCGATCAGGGGGGCGATGGATATCATTTTGATCCTGGCGATCCGCTTCTCTTCCGGCAATGGTATCGTATTGGTTACGACAACTTCTTTCAGCACCGAGTTTTTGAGCGTATCGATCGCCTTTCCGGACAGCACCGCGTGGGTGCAGCAGGCGTAAACCTCTTTCGCTCCTTTTTCCAGCAGCTTATCCGCTGCCAACGTAAGCGAACCGCCGGTATCTACGATATCGTCGATGAGGATAGCCTTTTTTCCGCCCACTTCGCCGATAAGATGCATAACCTCCGCTATATTTGGCTGCGTACGCCTTTTATCGACAATCGCCAGGGGGACCTGAAGCAACTCCGCCAGGTTCCTGGCCCGGGTCACGCCGCCTATATCGGGAGAGACTACCACCACATCGTCAAGGCTCATGGCGTTTTTGATATACTCCGACAACAAATGCGCGGCGTTGAGATGGTCGACCGGGATATCGAAAAAGCCCTGAATCTGCCTGGCGTGAAGGTCTACCGTCAGTACCCTGTCGGCGCCCGCCTCAACCATCAGATTAGCCACCAGTTTCGCGGTAATGGGGTCTCTGGCCTTATCCTTGCGGTCCTGCCTGGCATAACCGTAATAGGGCAATACCGCGGTGATGCGTTTGGCGGAAGCCCTGCGCAGGGCGTCGGTCATAATCAGCAGCTCCATCAGGTTTGTATGCACAGGCGTGCAGGTTGGCTGAATGATAAAACAATCCGCGCCCCGGACGCTCTCCCCGATGCTCAGGTTAATCTCTCCGTCGCTGAACGCGGTGACTGTAGCGTGGCTCAGCTCCATGCCCAGATATTCGGTGATTTCCGAGGCAAGCTGCCGATTGGCGTTACCGGTGAAGATCTTGATATTCTTGTATCGTACCATATTTTCACCCTCTCCCAGATGATTATTTACCCGCCTTGATTCTCCAGTCGATGATATTCGATTGCTTTCCCCGCGCTATACCTAATGAATTAGCGGGAACGTCCTGGGTGATCGTGGAGCCCGCGGCTGTATACGCGCCGTCCCCCACTGTCACCGGAGCGACCAGATTGCTGTTGCTGCCGATAAACGCCCCCGCGCCTATAGTCGTCTGTGATTTCACTACGCCGTCATAATTGCAGGTGATAGTCCCCGCGCCGATATTCGCCTTCTCCCCCACCGTGCAGTCCCCCATATAGCTGAGATGGGGCACTTTCGCCCCCGCGGCGATGACCGCGAGCTTCATCTCTACGAAGGCGCCGGCTTTCACCTTGTCCTCCAACACGCAGCCGGGGCGCATATATGTGTACGGCCCGATATCGCAGTCCCTGCCAACCTCGCATTCCGTGATCTGGGACTGATTAGCCACGGTCCCGTCGCCTATGCCGCTGTCGATGATCCTGCTCCGGGGCCCGATTACACAGCCCTCGCCGATTTTCGTTTTGCCGAGCAGCTGACAGCCCGTCTCGATGACCGTATCCCTGCCGATTTCCACGAAAGGCCCTACGATGGTCGCCGCCGGCTCCTCGAAGGTCACCCCTTCCAGCATATGGCGCTTGATAATCCTTTGTCTGAGCCCGTCCTGAGCTTCGGCCAGCTGTACCCTGTCGTTGACGCCTTGTATCTCCTCCGGATCCGGCGTCTGATACCCCGCCACCGCCTGGCCTTGCCCGACAAGCCACCCGATTACATCCGTCAGATAGTACTCGCCCTGGGCGTTGGCCGGCTTAAGCTCGTTCAACGCCTTCGCCAGCCAGCTTATATCGAAACAATACGCGCCCGCGTTGATTTCTTTTATTAAACGCTGATCCTCGTCCGCGTCCTTTTCTTCAACGATCGCCGCGATCCCGCCGCCTTTCCTGATAATCCGCCCGTAGCCTTTAGGATCGTCCACAACCGCTGTCAGCACCGTCGCCCGCGCCCGCTTATCCGCGTGTTCTCCGCATAACGCCGCCAGAGTCTCTGCCGTAAGCAGGGGCATATCGCCGTAGATCACCAGGCAGTCGCCGCCCTCGTACCCCTTCAGTTCCGGCAGCGCCGTCATCAGCGCGTGCCCCGTACCAAGCTGTTCTTTCTGATAGACAGGTCGTATCCTGTCCCCCAGTACTTTCTCCACCTGATCTGCGCCGCGCCCCAGTACCGCGATGATGCGGGAGACGCCGGCCGACTCCAGCGCCCGTACCCCGTAATCGATCATCGGCTCCCCCAGGATCGGATGCAGCACTTTCGGCAGATTGGATTTCATCCTCGTACCCATACCCGCCGCCAGGATCACCGCCGCTGTCGCTGTTCCTCTTTTCGTAGGTTTATCCGCCACTACTCTCTGTCCCCCTCTCGCTTGCCTTGCCATAACCGAAATATCCTGCGCGACCAGTTGTCTATCCGGTTCTGGCTACGCCTTCTATACGCTTGCATATGTCCTCCGCCGTCAGCGTTCTCGTTACCGCGATGAAGGGAGGCCCCATCCGGCTCAGGCGCTTCTCCAGACCCGCGGCTAATAAGCGGGCCGGCTCCTCCTCGATAAAATATACCGCGAAAGTAGAGCCGCTGCCGGAAAGTAAGGTCTTACAACCGCTGAAACCGGCGTTACCGCCGCCGGGCCGGACGCGGCCTGGGAAACCGCCGATCTCTTCGCCGATTTGCTCCTTATAATCATTCAGCCTGTTTTCAAGGATAAAAGCCGGTTCCTCCAAATCGTTAACCATATTTTCCCATATGGACGCCGGATCCTTCTCACGCAGCCCGCGGCGCAAGCCGGGCAGCCGGCTCTCATCCGCGATATGGCTGTTTTCCTCTTCGTCTCTTAGCCGCGGCTTCCAGCGCCCGTAAACTTCTTTCGTCGACATATCAAAAGGCGGCTTAATCAGCACGATCCATAGAGGAAGCGCCAGTTCGTCGGGCGTCAAAGGCTCCAACACTTCGCCTCTGCCCCTCCCGACCGCCCCCGCCGGCTCCAGACAGAAAGCCGCGTCCGATCCCAGTTGGGCGGCAAGGCTTCTCAGCTCGCCCGCTTCCAATCCCAGGTCATACAACCGGTCCAGTCCAAGCAGTACCGCTGCGGCGTCCGCGCTGCCCCCGCCAAGGCCCGCGCCCGCGGGTATCCTTTTAATCAAACGTATCGCGGCCCCGGCCATCCGGTCGGGAAAGGCCCTGAGGAGCAGATCGGCAGCCTGCCACGCAAGATTCAAATGCGCAGGCAAATCCCCGATACCGCATCCTTCGCATTCCAGACGGACGCCGTCCTTCCCTTTCGTCAATAACAACAAGTCGTGCAGGCTGACGCCCCGGAACAAGGTTTCCAGTTCGTGATAACCGTCGGGACGTTTTCCGGCGACCTTGAGATACATATTGACCTTGGCAAAAGCCTTAACCGAAATGCTTTCCATATCTCCCCGCGTTGTTTCGTGTTATCAAGCGCCTATCCGCATCCGTCCACATTTGCCTTGATTCTTCCGCGTCATTCCGCGTTTCGCCTGGCTTTATCGGATTTGTCCCGCTCCGCCTTTCTCAATAGCAGCTTCCGCAGGCGTATGGACTTCGGCGTGACCTCCACTAATTCGTCGTCGCCGATAAACTCCACTGACTGCTCCAGGCTAAGCGTCCTCGGGACTTTCAGCTTCACCGTCTCATCTTTAGTGGACGAACGCATATTGGTCGCCTGCTTTTCTTTGCATACGTTGACCGTCAGATCCTGGTCCCGGTTGTTTTCCCCGACGATCATCCCCTCGTATACTTCCGTTCCGGGATAGATGAACAGCGTCCCCCGGCTTTCCACATTGATTAATCCGTAGGTCCTGGCGGTCCCGGTCTCCCAGGCGACGAGGGATCCGCTGCGCCGCCGGTTGATCTCCCCTTTCCAGGGCTTATAACCGTCGTAGTTGTGGTTTAATATACCGTACCCTCTGGTATCCGTGAGGAATTCCGTCCGGAAGCCCACAAGGCCACGGGCGGGGACGGAGTATTCCAGCCTGGTCCAGCCGTTTGTGGCTTTCATGCCCAGGAGCTCACCCCTGCGGCCACCCAGATTCTCCATCACCGTACCTACGGCGTCGTCAGGTATGTCGGCGACTACATATTCGAAAGGTTCGTGCCGCACGCCGTCGATATCCTTATCGACCGCGCGGGGCATGGAAACCTGAAACTCCAGACCTTCGCGACGCATGGTCTCGATGAGTATAGACAGATGGAGCTCGCCCCGCCCGCTGACGGTGAACATCTCCGGGCGCTCCGTATCTTCCACCCGCAGGGCCACGTCGGTTTCCGTCTCCCGCGCCAGGCGGTCGGCCAGCTTCCGGGCCGTCACCGGCTCCCCTTCTCTCCCGGCAAAGGGCGAGTCGTTCACGAGAAAACTCATTTGTAACGTCGGCTCGTCGACGGCAAGAAGCGGAAGGGCTTCAGTCTCTCCCGGTTCGCCCACCGTCTCGCCTACGTTGATCTTCCCTAAGCCGGCTATGGCGGCGATATCCCCCGCGCCGACTTCTTCCTTCTCTATACGCTCCAGGCCCCGGAAACCAAACAGCCTGGTAATCCTCGCCTGCTCCCTCGTCCCGTCCCGTTTGACGATCTCCGCCATAGCGCCCGCCCGCAAAGCCCCCCGGGTCACCCGGCCGATGGCGATACGTCCAAGATAGTCGTTATAATCCAGGAGCATGGCTTGAAACTGGGCGCTCCCCTCCTCGGTACGGGGCGGAGGGACGAAATGCACGATGCTTTCGTAGACCGGCGTCATGTCCTTGCCGGGCTCCGTATAACGGGTACTGGACCAGCCGTCCGTAGCGGAAGCGTATACCACAGGGAAGTCCAGTTCATCGTCGTCTTCTACGCCCAGATCGATGAGCAAATCAAGCACCTCGTCCACGACTTCGGCGGGCCGGGCGTTTTCCCGGTCCATTTTGTTGACGACGACGATGGGTTTCAGTCCCTGCTCGATGGCTTTACGCAGCACAAATCTGGTCTGGGGCATGCAACCTTCAAAAGCGTCCACTACCAACAGCACGCCGTCCACCATCTTCATGATACGCTCCACCTCGCCGCCAAAATCCGCATGGCCCGGGGTATCCACGATATTGATGACATAGTCCCTGTACTCGATAGCCGTGTTTTTCGCCAGGATGGTGATGCCTCTTTCTCTTTCCAGATCATTGGAATCCATGATGCGTTCAGTTAAAGAGCCGTGGGATTTAAGTTCTCCCGCCTGGGCCAACAGCTTATCCACCAGAGTCGTCTTACCATGATCCACATGAGCGATGATCGCAACATTGCGGATCTGATTACCGCCTGACATAACCATCTCCAATCAACAGGATTAACGCCGTTGATAACATCATTATTGTACGTGTTTTCAGACCGCTTTACAAGTAAAATATTGGCGCCGGACTGTTTCCCACTCTTCCGTCGTATCGAAATCCATGCCCTGCCAGGCCGGCTCCGCCGGCACGAGGACGATCCTGTCCGGCTGCTCCTTCGCCGCTTTCATACCGCCTTCTTCCCCGCTAAGCTTCTTCAGCCGGGGTATCATATCAATGGGAAAGGTCGCCGGCGAGCCGGGTTTCCCGTCGTAAGCAGGGAAAACAATCCTGTCGGGCCGGGCGAGAAAGGCTTCTTTCAGTTTCTCTAATAAATCACCGGTGAGCAATATCTGATCCCCGGTGAAAAAGATGATCCCCGAAGCGGGTTGGAATTTCCCTTTAGCGGTCAGCTTCTCCAGAACAGATACGCCTATTCGGATAGAACTGCTTTTCCCCTCGGCCGCATAGGGGTTAATCACGGGGTAGAACCCCCGCTCGTCCGCCCAGAGCAGTATCTGGTCGTATTGGGACACGACGATGACGGGATCATAACCAATCCCGGCGACCTTGTCCATCATGTACTCGATAACCGTACAGCCGGCGTCCGGCGACGCAGTCGAGACCGCCGGATCCGCTTCAGCCGCCGTATCAGCCCCGTCCAGGCGCAGCGCCAGCTTGTTGCGGCCCATTCGCCGGGAAAAACCGGAAGCCATGACGATCGCGGCTACCGGCTTCTGTTGTCGTTGTGACGCCATTGAGCCGTCCTCCGAAGATAAGCTGCGCTAATAACCTAAGAGTAAATCATCTTTAGCGGTATATAACCCAAAGCGGCGTAGTATTTTCTTAGCAGTCGATTTTTAAATCCCCGTCGAGGATGAGGCCCCGCTTCCGCATAAACGCGGCTACAGCCCACGCTACGGCGGCGGGGATGACGACGGAGACGAAGATGACCCCCAGCCAGTCCATGGCGCCCGGCGAAACAACAAATTCGCCGGCATTGGCTGCGGCTTCCGAAGGGCCGAACCAGCCGGTGATGACGCCGATGGGGCCGACAAGCCCGGAAGTCCCCATCCCGGAGGATATAGGCGGGCCGTTTTGTTTCATTTTGAATACGACCGTAGCCATCGGGCCATTTACGATGGAAGCGGCTACCGCCGGTATCCAGAGTATGGGCTTCTTCATCAGGTTAGGCACCTGCAGCATAGACGTGCCTAACCCCTGGGCCATCAGGCCGCCGATTTTGTTATCTTTATAAGAAGCCACCGCGAAACCTACCATATGGGCGCAGCAGCCCGCCAAAGCTGCCCCGCCGGCCAGCCCCACGAGGCCCAGGGCGGCGCATACCGCGGCTGAGCTGATGGGCAGGGTAAGCACGGCGCCAACGATAGCGGAAACCAATATACCCATGATGAATGGCTGCATCTCAGTCGCCCACATGATGGCGCGGCCCAGGGCTGTGGCGATGGCGCCGATAGGCGGCGCGAGGATGATCGCCGCGATCACGCCCGCGGCTATCGTGACGAAAGGCGTTACGATCAAATCTATGGGGGTCATTTTGGAGACCAGCTTGCCGGCGAAGACGGCGACCAGGGCGACAAAGAATACGGCCAGCGGGCCTCCCGCGCCGCCCAGGGCGTTAGCCGCCTGCCCTACCGCCACCAGGGAGTATAACACGAAAGGCGGCGCTTTCAACGCGTATCCGATAGACACTGCCATCGCCGCGCCGGCGACGCCCGTGGCGTATCCGCCGATCTGGTTCAGGAGCGGAAGCCCCAGCCGGGTCCCCAGTGTATTCATAATCGTCCCGATCAGTAGAGACGCAAAAAGGCCGTGGGCCATAGCGCCGAGGGCGCCTATGCCTATCCTGTTCCAGGAAAATTCAATCCCCTGTTTTTTCATGAAATCCATAAACGAACTTGCTGCCATCGATTTATACCCTTCCTTCTCCGACTACACTAAATTGACCGATATCGCTAAACGGCCAAGTTCTGTATCCAAATAAAATCCGCTTCTGTTGTCCGCTCCGGTGAAACCGGTTATGATTTTCGGCGTCTTGATATCGCTGCTTTTCCCTCCGGCGGATATAAGCTGGGAGGCGTTGCCGCTGATGATATTCGCTATCTCGGATAGAGCGGAAAAGGCGAGTTCGTCGACTTCCGCCACCTCCATCAATGTCATCGACCGGATCAGGGAAAGAGCTGTGTCCCGGGTGAATGTGAACATCGCTTCGCCTTTATGGTCCCCGACCAATCCGATCATGATCCGGATATCATCGGGGCCGCCGGGCCAGGTCGCGTACGTGACGCCGCGCTCGCCCGGCCCGATCATGGTCTCCAGTACGCTTTGCGCGCTTAGGGCGAAGCAATTCATATAGGACGAAATAGTCCCCGCCTTTTCATCGGATAAGCGTTCTTTCTTCTTGAGCTTTTGGTCGACCCCGGCTATATGATAAGTCAGCCATGTGGTAAGGAAACCGGCGAATTCCTTTACCGCGGGCATGCTGTAATCCGCGTCCCGGAGCTTCTCGTCCAGCTTCGCCACCGTCGCGATGAAAGCGCGGTGAAGCGCTTTATGGGCGACGTGGTCGCTGTAATTAATCGATAGCTGGTATTCCTCTTCCGCCGCGAAATGCCTTTCAGCGTAGTCGCTGAGAAACCGGACCGCCGTCACGCATTCCTGCTTTCTCGTTTCGAAGTCTTCGTCCTGTACGATACGCAGGATTTTTTCCGTCACGTCGCACAATTCCTTATGCTGCCGGTCGATGAATTCGATCCCGACGATGAAGCTCTCTTTCCACATAAACTGATATCCTCCTGCTCTTTTGTTTAAACGTCGTCTTTCGAATTCTCTGCTTTGCCAAGCTGCTTCTCTACATTTCGCGAGCCATGGAAAATACGATGGATTTCTATCATTTTATCATTCTCGTTAATTATATAAAAAACCAAATACTCCCCAACTACCAGTCTTCGATAATCCGGGTCGTCTTCGTATATAGGACAAGAATATGGAAATTGCTTTAATTGTGATATTCTCTTTTTTAATAGTTGAAGAAATTTTTTAACCGTGCTTTTATAATACTGCGATAAATAAGCTATGATTATCTCCCGGTCATCAGCCGCTTCGGATAAAAACTTAATCCGATACTTCATTCGCTATCCTCGCCGATGTTCCAAAAGTCTTCCTCATTTAGCCACTTTGCGTCAGATTTTTTTGCCCGCTCTTTCGTTTCGGCTAATTCACGCCTGATATATTGTTGATGTAAAAAAATCTCGAATTCCTTGTATGCTTGCGTTCCGATCACTACAGCCGCTTCCCGCCCATTTTGCGTGATAATCACCTGGTTGCCGGCGTTCGCTAATTCGATGATTTCGTTGTAATTATTCCGGAGATCCCGAACCGGCCGGGCATAGGTATTCAACATTCCTTCATCGCCTCCAGACAGTTAATCTTAAATCAGTGTAGCACAATATGGCTACATACGCAATCATTTTGAGAATGACGCGTTCACGCTTTTTTTCTGCTGTAGGGCGTATCCTCTAAAGGCAGCTTTGTCCGGAAGCGGCCGTCCCTCTGATAGTAAGCGAGCTGCACCGCCGGCGCCGTGGGGATGGAACTGATTTCCCCTATCCCTTTCGCGCCCAGCGCCAGCCCAAGGGGGTCGCCTTTGCCGATGAGTATCGCTTCCACGTCCGGAGCCTCCGTCGCCCTCATTAGCCCCAATGTCCCCATTTTAGCCCTTGGCCGGCAATCGTCAAGGGGGAAATCTTCGGTGAGGGCGTAACCCAGGCTCATGACCACGCCCCCTTCGATCTGACCGGATACGGACAACGGGTTGACGACTCTGCCCACGTCATGGGCCGCCACTACCCTGGTCACCTTCCCCTCGTCGTCCAGCTCCACCAGTTGGGTGGCGTATCCGTAAGCGATATGGCTGACGGGGTTGGGCTTGTCGGAGCCCAGCTTATCGGTGAAGCCCTCGTACTCGCCTTTATATATCCGGCTTTCCAGCGAAGTTAAGGCTTCGCTCAGCGCCTCAGGCGTTGCATCCCGAACAGTCTTGCCTCCCAGCAGCCTCTCCAGATCCGCCTTCAGCTTCTCCGCCGCCCGCCGGGCCGCTTCCCCTGCGAATAAAGTCTGCCGGGAAGCGGTGGTATTACCCGAATCCGGCGCATATGAGGTATCCGGCGTGGGATAGGTCAAACGATCGGTATGAAGCCCGGTGACCTGGGCTACGATCTGGGTCAGCACAGTACCCAGGCCCTGCCCGATACAAGCCGCGCTGCTGCGTATAGCGACCATCCCGTCCTGTATAGCCAGGTCGCAGCGCCCCACGTCCGGGACGCCCACGCCCAGGCCGCTGTTCTTCATGGCGCAGGCGAGGCCGGCTTTGGGATTGTTGTTGTAAATATCCTTCACCGCTTCCAGGGTCTCAACCAGGGCGGTGGATTCGTCGGCAAATTGGCCGTTAGGTAATACCTGCCCCGGGCGGATGGCGTTACGGTAGCGGATCTCCCAGGGCGTTATGCCGACCATCTCCGCCAAACGGTTGATGTTGCATTCGGTGGCGAAACAGCTTTGGGGGACGCCGAAGCCCCGGAAGGCGCCGGCGGGAGGGTTGTTCGTATATACCGCCCTGCCCAGGATATCTATATCCTGATACTGATAAGGTCCGGCGGCGTGGGTGCAGGCCCGCTGAAGCACAGGTCCGCCCAGGGAAGCGTAAGCGCCTGTATCCGCCAGGATCTCGGCTTTCATCGCCGTAAGCATACCGCGTTCATCGCAGGCGGTTGTCATGGTAATCTCCATGGCGTGGCGCTTGGGATGGGTCAGTATGCTCTCCTGCCGGCTCAAGCCGACCTTCACCGGCTTTCCCGTATGCCAGGCAAGCAGCGCGGCATGGTGCTGAACGCTCATGTCTTCCTTGCCCCCAAAGCCGCCCCCTACCATCATGGCGGTGACCCGGACCTTGTCCTGGGGCAGGTTCAGCATATCGGCGCATTCGTGGCATGTCTGATAGATTCCCTGGTCGCCGCTATATATCCGTATGCCGCCCGGCTCACCGCCGCCCGGCCTGCCTGCGCCGCCTAAGCCGCCCGCTTCATCTATATCTGATGCAACCGCTCCGTTATCCGGCATGGCTACCGCCGTCTCCGGCTCCAGGAAGGCGTGCTCAGTAAAAGGCGTGCTGTAATGATTGGTGACTACGTAGGGAGAATTCCTGATCTTTTCGTCGGCGTCGCCCCTTATCAGATGCTCCAGGGACAGCAGGTTGCCGCCCTCATGTACCGGGGGGGCGCCTTCCGCTATGCCCTGAGCGGCGTTTGATACGAAAGGCAGTTCCTCATATTCTATCCGGACCAACTCCTTAGCCCGGGCCAGTATCTCCTTTGATTCGGCGGCGATGAGCGCGACGGGGTCCCCCAGGCAATGGGTGATTTGACCCGACGGAATCAATACATCCCAGTCCTTCTTCAGATGCCCGACCTTTTTCGCCCCGGGGATATCCTCAGCCGTCAGCACCGCCGCCACGCCGGGGAGCGCCTTCGCTTCCGCGGTATCCACGGACAGTACGCGCGCCCTGGGATAAAGCATGCTCCTGACGGCGCCGCCATATAACATACCGGGGAAACTCAGGTCGCCGGCGTATTGGGCCGAACCTGTTATCTTTGCCGCGCCGTCTACGCGATGCAAAGCCTCGCCCATGCCGCCGCCCCCGGCTAAATCATTCCACCCCTGAGCAAATCTTCCCGGTTCCGGCAGTTCTTCCAAACCTTCCCGCAAATAGCGCGCGGCGAGGAGTATGCCGTCGATGATGCGCTTATAACCGGTACAGCGGCAGAGATTGCCCCGGATGGCGGCTTTCACCTGATCCCGCGTGGGGTCCGGGTTTTGATCCAGCAAGCCTTTGGCGCTGATGATCATGCCCGGTATGCAGAAACCGCACTGGACGGCGCCGGCTTCGTTGAACGCGGCGGTATAGATCATTTGCTCTCCGCTGCTCAGCCCTTCTACGGTCAGGATATTTTTACCTTCCATATTTTGGGTTTTAAGCAGGCAGGCCCGTTGCGCTTTTCCGTCAACCAGCACCATACAGGTACCGCACGCGCCCTCGCCGCATCCGTCTTTCACAGAAGCCAGGCCGCTGTCCCTCAGGAACTCCAGCAACCCCTGAGGTTGAGGGTCGACCTCTCGCCCGTTAACCGTAAACGCCATATCACTCACCGCTTTCATCGTTTCGTTAAACATTATATCATACGTCATCAAGTCAGGTTCTGTGAAGCAGACAGGCCACATAGTGGCCTCCCCCCAGATCGAACTGTGGTATATCAGATTGAAGACACGCTTCGCGGCAATGCTTGCATCGGGCGGCGAAGCGGCAGCCGGGCCTGGGATTCACTGGCGATACCACCTCGCCGCTGAGGACTTCCATCTCTTTAAAACGCATCTCTGAGCGCGGTATGGGAATGGCGCTTAAAAGAGCCTGCGTATATGGATGCAGCGGGTTCCTAAACAACTCCCTGGACGGGCAAAGTTCTACGCATTTTCCCAGATACATTACCGCGATATTGGTAGAAATATGCCGTACAACGCTTAAGTCGTGGGTAATGAACATATACGTCAATCCGCGCTGATCCTGAAGATCCATAAGCAGATTTAATATTTGAGCCTGAATGCTCACATCCAGTGCAGAGACAGGCTCGTCGCAGACGATGAATTTTGGATTTAATGAAAGCGCCCTAGCGACGCCGATACGCTGGCGACGCCCTCCGTCCAGTTCGTGTGGATAGCTGCCCGACAAGCGCCTGTCAAGGCCAACTGTATCCATCAATTCAGCAACCAGTTTAAACACTTCGCTATGATTTTTACATATTTTGCCAATAATAATCGGCTCTGCAATCAGTTCTTGTATACTCATTCGCGGGTTAAGCGAGCTATATGGATCTTGAAATATAATCTGCATATCCTTTCGGACCACATTCAACCTGCGGCTATCCATCCTCCCCATGTCTTCCCCGTTAAAATATACCTGCCCTTCGGTAGGCTTGAGAAGCCGCAACACCGTGCGTCCCAGGGTGGATTTTCCGCAGCCCGATTCGCCTACGACGCCCAGTGTCTCGCCCCGTAAAATTTTAAGATCGACGCCGTCCACAGCGTGGAGCATGCCGGCTTTGACTTTAAAATGTTTTTTTAAGCCAATGGTTTCGATCAATGGGCTTATTGTATTATCCAGTAATGCTTCAGTAGCCATATCGCTTATCTCTCATTTTCTCCGTCGCCCCGCTTATCGAATGTAATCCCTTATACAGATGCTTCACTCTGTGACTCTCCGTACAAATGGCACAATATGGCATGCCCGTCCTTTTCCCACATAGGCGGGTAGACGCGGCTGCATATATCCATACAGCGGGGGCATCGGGGATTAAATTTACAGCCGTCGGGTAGATTAGCCGGATCCGGCATAAGCCCGTCTATGGGGCTCAGTCGGGTGCTTTCCCCATAAAGGTCCGGGATAGAGCCAAATAAGCCGACGGTGTACGGATGATGCTCTTCCGCATCAAAGACATCCGCCAGCTTCCCATATTCGATGATCTCTCCCGCATACATCACACCCACGCTATCACAGGTCTGAGCAACAATCCCCAGATCATGGGTAATCATAATCACTGCCGTTCCCATCCTTCGCTGGAGTTCCCTCATCATGCTGAGCACCTGAGTTTGGATAGTCACATCGAGGGCGGTGGTCGGTTCGTCGGCAATGAGCAGGGTGGGATTACACGCCAGGGCAATCGCGATTACCACCCGTTGCTTCATCCCTCCGCTGAACTGGTGGGGGTATTCATTTTTCCTGTCCGCGGGGATCCCTACCATTTCAAGGCTTTGCTCCACGCGGCTCTCAATCTCATTCCTGCTGCGCCCCTCTTCATTATGAAGAATGAGCGACTCGGCGATCTGCCGCCCAACGGTAATAACCGGATTAAGGGCGGTCATGGGATCCTGAAATATCATGGAGATTTTCTCGCCCCTGATCTTCCGCATTTCACTTTCGCTGAGCAGCAGAAGATCGTTGCCGTCAAAAATGATTTGCCCTCCTGTAATCCGGGCTGTCCGTTCGGGCAGGAGCCGTAGCAGGGAGAGCGCCGTGGTCGTCTTTCCGGCGCCGGTTTCGCCCACCAGGCCCATCGTTTCGCCTTTTTCAAGGCTAAATGAGATAGCATTGACGGCATAGGTTGTCGTCACATCCGTCTGATAGATAACGTTCAGATTTTTTACGCTTAGTAGTTTATCTTGATCCATATTCATCATCTTCTAATCCTTCAGTTTCGGATCAAGGGCGTCCCGAAGCCCGTCACCCACAAGATTGAAGCTCAGCGCGGTCAGCAGTATGCATATGCCGGGGATATATAGCAGATAAGGCGCCCTGAACATATGGGTTCTGGCCTCGCTCAGAAGCGCGCCCCACTCGGGGCTTGGCGGTTGGACGCCCATCCCGATAAAGCTCAAACCCGCGGCGGATAATATCATGGATGAAATATTCATCGTCGTACTGACGATTATGGGTCCCATGGCGTTGGGGGCTACATACTTAAGAATGACGCGAAAATGGCCGGCGCCATATGAATGAGCAGCTTCGACATAATCCTGATCCGCAACTGTTATGACCACCGACCGCACCAGACGTACCATACCCGGCACGCAGGATATGGTGATAGCGATGAGCAAATTCCGTAAGCTCGGCCCCAGGGCCGCTACCACTGCCAAGGATAGCAGCACCGGCGGCACCGTCATGATTACATCCATCAGCCGCATAGCCGCGTTATCAAACGCGCCGCCGAAGTATCCGCAGTAAGCGCCGATAAAGCCGCCAATGATAAGGGAAAGCACGCTGGTGGAAATACCAATGAGCAGCGAGTACCGGGATCCATGTACGATACGAGAAAACAAATCCCGGCCCAGATGGTCGGCGCCAAATAAATACATGCTGCCGGGCGGGCTGAACCTATCCTTGCCGTTTTGCTCTATGCCCTGTTGATAGGGGACGATGACGTCGGCAAACAAAGCTGTCAGCAGAATGACGCACAGCATAGCCAGCCCGACCATCGCCGTCCGGCTTTTCTTGAAACGCCGGACGATTTCTTTGAATTGGTTCTCTTTTTTATATTTCCTGACCGCCGTCTCCATAATCCGCACCTTTACCCGGTATTTCCTACTTTGCCAGCCTGGATCTGACCCGAGGGTCGATAAAGGCATATAGAATATCCACTAAAAGCATAATTATACAAAACATAACCGCTAAAAATAATGTACAAGCCAGTACTACCGGCACATCCTTCTGTCGTATAGCCGTGACGATATGCGTACCTAAACCGGGGATAGCGAACACCGTCTCGACGATAATAGCTCCGCCCAGAGAAGCGCCGAAACTCATTCCCATCGAAGTAATGACCGGCAGCAAGGCGTTTTTTAAGGCATGCCGCCAGACCACCGCGCGTTCGCTGGCGCCTTTAGATCTGGCAGTCCGAATATAGTCTTGTCTGACCGTTTCCAGCATAGTGGAGCGGGTCAGGCGCAACAGCCCCGCCGACGCGCCTAATACCAGCGTTATAGTAGGCAGTATATAGTGTCTCCAAGTGTCTATACCGCTGACAGGCAGCCAGCCCAGACGGACAGAGAAAACGAGCATCATAGTCAGCCCAAGCCAAAAGCCGGGTATACAGGCAAAGAACATAGCGATTACCGTCAGCGAACTGTCGATAACAGAATACTGCTTCACCGCTGATAGGATACCTAAAGAGACGCCGATAATCGAACTGAATACAATGGTCGCCATCGCCAGTCTCAACGTATAAGGGAATTTCACTAGTATTTCAGCGAATACAGGGGTCCGGGTCCGGTAGGATTCGCCGAAATCGAAGCGCAGGGCGATCCCTTTGACATAATTAAAAAACCGGATCAGAAATGGCTGGTCATATCCGAATTCGTGATTCAGCTTGGCGATGTCTTCGGGTTTGGCGGTAATCCCCAAAATCAAAGTACCTGGGTCGCCAGGGGTCATAGACATGATGGTAAATACTAAAAACGTGGTGCCTAATAGCACCAGGACAGTCAATAGTAGCCTTTTGATGATGAATCTGGTCAAAAGCGGTTCATCTTCCCCGATTTAAATTTTATATAGCATACCATATCTATATATAAATCCGCAAATACATTCTAAGCAAAACTGGCTATTTGCAGAACTGGCTATTATGGATAGAATAAATCACAGAATTGATTGTATAATATTTGATTTTATGATATTCTGTGGAAAATTGACTACGGGCAAATACATTTCGAAGCAGGTGGTTCGCATAACGCCTTCCGTCAACTGGCCTTATCCCAACGAAACAAGCGTTACAGACCGGCTTGAAGCTGATGTTTTAGTGCTTGGCGCGGGCATAGCCGGCTGTATGGCAGCTATCGCCGCAGCGAAAAAGGGCCGCAGCGTTATCGTGGTAGAGAAAGCCGGGGCAGCTCGTAGCGGAGCCGGCGGATCAGGCTGCGATCACTGGGAGCAATGCGCTTCTAATCCATGCTCCTCTGTAACACCGGAAGAAATGCTTCAGGCTTTGATGGATTATTCCGGGGGCTACAACAACGCCATATCCCACTATATAGAAGCCCGGGAGGGCTGGGACCGACTGCAGGATATTGAGCGAATGGGCGGTAAGATACGCGACGACGCGGACCAATTCAAAGGCGCGGCTTTTCGCGATGATGACACAAAACTACTCTTTGCTTATGATTATAAGAGCCGCACCGCCCTGCGGATATGGGGCACGACATTTAAACCGGCTATGGTCTCTGAAATGCGCCGTCTCGGCGTACGACTCGTCGAACATGTGACCGTCACCTCCCTACTGACTGAGAAAGGTAACAACGGCAGCCGGTGTATCGGCGCTACAGGGGTCAGCGGACGGACAGGCAAGTTCTTTGTTTTCTCCGGCAAGTCGGTTGTCATGGCCTTGTCCAGGCCCGCGCGGTTATGGTTGTTCTCGGCGGCTTATCCCGGTCTTTGCGAGTTCAGGCCTATGTCATGCGTAGGCAGCGGCCACGCCATGGGTTGGCGCGCCGGGGCCGAGTTTACAATGATGGAGAAATCCGTCGGTGGCGAATTCTCAGCCGCGGGGCGCTCATATCCGCCATACGGCGCGGGAAACAATCACAACACCTGGTATCCCGCTTCACTGATAGACGCACGCGGCGTGGAAATCCCATATACCGACAGGGACGGTAACCTTCTTGCAGATGTTATGGACCGTTTTAAACCCGCCGCCGGGCAAAAATTCTTCCTGAAAGGCGGCAACATCGACAAACCAATGTACGCCATCGACGGCCCCGAGACGCTAAGTTATGAACGGCTGCGGGATTTAGGATATAAGCTCCCTTTTTATGCCGACCTCAGTAATCTGCCTGAACAAGAGCGGGAAGTTATCTGGGGCATGATGGTTGGTCAGGAAGGAAAAACGAATATTCCTGTTTACAAGGATTATCATTCCCGAGGGTTCGACCCTGAACGCCATATTCTCCAATGCTACGGTATGGGATGGAAAAGCGCTGAGTTTCTGCCGCAGGAACGCCAGCTCTTTGGCTTAACGGGCGGTTTCATGAACGACTGGCATTTAATGAGCAGTATTCCCGGCTTGTTCGTCTGCGGCGACGCTCTTTTTTCCAGCAACTGTTATGGGCATGCGGCGACCACGGGCCACTATGCAGGCCGGCACGCTGCGGATTTTGCCATTGGCGCGATACAGCCTCTTCCCGATGAAGGGCAAATAGAAGCTGAACGTCTCCGTGTCCTGGCGCCGTTGAGCCGCGATCTGGATAGCTCATTTACTTGGAAAGAGCTTAATCACGCCATCTCCAAAGCCATGCAGAATTACTGTGGAGGCGTGAAAGAAGACGGCTTGCTGCAAGCGGGGCTGGCAGTACTTCAGGAATACGAACGCGACGCCGCCCCCCGCGCGGCGGCAGCCAATCCGCATGAGCTCACCCGGTTACTGGAGGTCTTCGATATCCTTACCGTCGGCCAACTCATCATCAGCGCCTGCCTGGCTAGAAAGAGCGACTGCCCTCACCTGGAGTTTTTTCGCAGTGACGCGGCGGAGGGGGCAGAACCCTTCATCGTACTGCGCCATAACGGGCTTAAAGCGACAGCCCGGTTGGTCCCCCTTGATTTCGCAGGCAACGCCGGCATAAATTACGCAAGATACAACGATGAATATATCAGGGAATCTATAAGCCGAAAGGGGAGCGCCAGATGACTGTACCGGATGGACGCAGCTTCGTATTTCGGCCGGTTGAACCTGCCCGCCCCATCGTCTTTGACCGGGAGAAGTGTGCCGGCTGCAACCGTTGCGTAGACGCCTGCCCCATCGATTTGCTTCTGCCGGCCGGATCCGGATGCGATACGCCCGAAGCCGGTTACCCCGACGAGTGTTGGTATTGCGGTTGCTGCGCTATGGAATGCCCGCATGGGGCTATCACTCTCAGGCATCCATTGATGAACCGGGCGCGTTGGATCGACAAGTCGGCCTTGACCGGTAATTAGCAAAGAAAATCATTTGAGACGTACTGCGTGAGTGCCGGAAGAAAAAATATGGAGGATTGATATGGAATTATTAAAAGAGCTAACTCAGGCCTGGGGGGTGTCCGGCAGGGAAAAAGCCGTTCGCGGGATTATCAGCCGTGAGATTGCTTCTTTCGCGGACGAGTTACGAGTGGACGCTCTGGGCAATCTCATCGCCCTAAAAAAAGGGACCGGCGACGGTAAGCGGATCATGCTCTCCGCCCACATGGATGAGGTGGGTTTACAGGTGACGAAAATCGAAAGCGACGGCCGTATCCGTGTATGCAAAGTCGGCTGGGCCTGGACGGCTGCCCTTTATAATGACAAAGTCATCTTTCAGAACGGGGTTGTTGGCGTAGTAGGCTGCGTTGGCCCTTTGGAGGAAGCGAAAAATGACATAGGAAAGCTTTTTATCGATATAGGCTGCACAAAGAAGGAAGATGTGGAGAAGTACGTTAAGGTCGGCGACTATTGCGGTTTTGCCGGTCCCTTCCATGAGCTGCAGAACGGCCGGGTATGCGCTAAATCTTTCGACGATCGCGCCGGCTGCTGGATGCTCATCCAGGCGCTCAAACGAAACGACGGCAGCAAGGAAAACGACGTTTATTATTTGTTTAGCGTCCAAGAGGAAGTGGGATGCCGGGGCGCGGTCACCGCGGCGGAGGCTATCGTCCCGGATATCGGCATTTCCGTCGACGTCAGCCCCGACCACTTTTACCCCAGCGACCTGGAAGGCGCCAATGCAGTGGGCGAAGGCATCGGCGTCAAGCTGGGGGACCCATCGGCTATGATGGACGAGCAGTTAGTGGATATGATGCTCAAATGCTGCGAGGATCATGATATCCGGTATCAGCGTGACGTGATGGATCGGGGCGGTACGGACAGTTCAAGTATCAACCGGTCAGGCACAGGGGTCCGCGTTGCCGGCATATCAGTGATCGACCGTTATCCCCACGCTCAAAGCTCGGTTATATCCATCGACGATCTGCTGGCCGGCGTAGAGCTCATCGACCGGTACACAGCCCTTCACTTTGAATTTGAAGTATAAAAAAATATATCTGGAGGAAGATACAATGAAAAAGCTAATCTCGATTACCATCATCCTGACGATGGCTGCCGCAATGCTTTCCGGCTGCGGCAGTTCAGCCAACTCCAACGGCAGCCAGCCCGACGTCCCAAATCAGCCTCCCTCCCAGGGCGCTGGTACAAGTCCCGGAACGCCGGCAGACCCCGGCGTCTCCGCCGGCTCCCGGAGCGATATTATTATCGCGATCGACAGCGACATTACCACTCTGCACCCCTGCGACTACGCCACCAGCAACGAAGCCAGGATCAACGATCAGATCTATGAACACCTGATGTACGCGGAGGGCGGTATCTTGTATCCCCGACTGGCTGAAAGCTGGGAAGTAGGCGCCGACGGTATGACATATACCTTGCACTTAGTGAAAGGCGTCACCTTTCACGACGGCAGCCCCTTTACCGCCACCGATGTTAAATTCAGTTGCGAGCTTTATCAGGAATCCGCCTATCAGGGCGCTTCGGTGGATGGACTCAAAAGCGTCGATGTCGTTGACGACCATACGGTAATCCTTAAGACTTCCACTGTCTTTTCCCCGTTCCTTGAAAATCTGGCTGCTGTGCGAATCAGTTCGAAGAGTTATTTCGATTCCGCCGGGGCGGACAAATTCGCCGGCGCCCCAATTGGATGCGGCGCGTATCAATTCGTCAGCCGCGACCTTGGCAGTAAAATCACCTTGAGGGCTTTTGATGACTACTATCGAGGCGCCCCGGCAATCAAGGACGTTATTTTCCGCGTGCTCACCGATAACGCTACGATTACCATGTCGCTCCAGGCAGGCGAAGTTGACTTTGTCAATATCCGTGAAACCAGCTATGCAGATCTCATCGGTTACCCCGGCATCATCATTCAGGAAGTGCCGATGTCACGTTTTGGCTTTATTTCACTTAATCATGAGAAATATCCTTTCAGCGAGGTCAAGTTCCGCCAAGCCGTAGCTTACGCCATCGACCGCCAGAACCTCATCGACCTGGCGATGGACGGCATCGGTATCGTCAATTCCAACCTGATTAGCCCTCTTCGCTTCGGATGGTCGGCGGATCAGCCGGAGTATACTTATAACCCGGATAAGGCAAAAGCCCTGCTGGCTGAAATTGGTATCCAAACCCCCTATGATTTGGGTATATTGCCCGTAGCGGAGCAATACAAGACGCAAGCTGAGGTTATCCAGAGCGATTTGTCTAAGGTTGGCCTCATTGTCCAGATCGAGGTCCAGGAGTTTAACGCCCTGCTCGGCAGCTTATTTAACGGTGATATCGGTATAACAACTATGCAGATGTCCTTGGAGGGCGTCACTCAAACATACGCCATGGCTCTGACTTCGCCATATGTGGGTATGGCTAATAACGTACGTTACAGCAATCCGGAGATCGACGCATTGTTCGAACGCGCGGTAGAAGCGGTAGACGAAAACGCACGGTTCGCAATCTACGACGAGATATTTACCCGGGTCCAGGAAGAGGCTGTTTTTGTTATACTATTTAACACAGTCGGCCTATACGCATACAGCAATCAGCTGATAGTGCCTGTTCTAGCCCTGGAAGGCGATTACTTCATCTTTGATCTGAATTGGAAATAGCATATGAAAACTTTATTCAAAGGCGGCAATTTATTGACTATGGAGCGGGATTCTATCCGATACCGCACAGATTTACTCTGCGAAGACGGCGTCATCGCGGAGATAGGGCGCAGCCTCTCTGTGCCGCAAGGCTGCCAGGTCTTCGACTGCGCAGGAAAATATCTGCTGCCGGGACTCTTTGACGCTCATATACATATCAGCTCCAGCGACATGCTGCCTATGCTCCTGGCATGCGGCGTGACTGCCGTCCGCCATCTAAGCGGCGGAGAAAAAGTCAAAGCGTTAATTGAAAACATTCAGGCAGGCGTGCTGCCCGGCCCTGCCATCTATGGCTCCGGCCGCATCTATGATGGCAGGGGCGGCCCGTCCGACAGTCAAAATCATCGCTTTATCGAAAATGAAGAGCAAGCTGAACAGGCAGTCTATGATACGATTGAGGAAGGATGGCTTTGGATTAAGACCTATCCGGCTATCCCACCCAATCTATATAAAAGGCTCATGGATACAGCCAACGCCTGCGGGATCAAGGTCTGTGGCCACATGGCTTATCAAGTGGACGCAAAACAGCTACGGGATTGGGGCTATCATTGCTGCGAGCACTCCAGCAGTATGCCCCGTCACCATTGGGACAGCCGGTATCTCGCCGAGTCGGGAATGTGGCTGTGCCCGACCCAGGCTGTATGCGAGACTCTGCCGGATTATGTGTGGAACGATAAAAAACTCAGCGACCTGCCGGAGTGGCGTTATGTGCCGTCCTACCTGAAAGCTCGATGGGAAGAACAAAATCTCAAAATCGCGAAAGGTTATAAAGACCGCGATCTCAGGCCGGATATCAACGAGGTCATCGCCAGAGGACGGGCTTTCATGGAATACTCCGAGCGCTTCATGGCGGGCAGCGACGCCATGTACCCCGGTATGATCGCAGGTTTCTCCCTTCACGATGAACTGGAAAAGCTCGTCTCCCTCTACGGCTGCACTCCATACGAATCCCTTAAGTCGGCTACGGTCAATCCCGCGGCTTACATCGGCATAGAAAATCGTAAAGGGGCCCTTAAGGTGGGGACCGACGCCGACATACTGATTCTGCGGGAAAACCCCCTGGCGAACATCAAAAACACAAGGGCAATCCATGCCGTTATACTGGGCGGTAGGGTCATAGAGCGGCCCGAACTCGACGCCATGCTGTCTGAAGCCGCAAGCATAAACGCGGATCAGGTCATGTTTTATGAGGATCCATTCATATGAACTATAATGTTCTGTATCGCCGTAAAGACCGCATACGGCGGAAACGATCTGCGGAGGAGAAACGCAACGCGGCCAAAATCCTGCTGGCAGGGCTTTTCGGTGTGATTCTGGGTTTGACCGTCATGGGCGCCGCTATTTGGTTATTTCATCAATAATATGAAAACCTGAGCTTCTGGAATTCGTCGTCGACCCATTGGGCGCGCTGCTTCGCGATAGGGCTATCGCCAGGGGCCACTTGAAGGAAGGCGAATCCCCCGCCGGGCGCCATCTGATCCAAGAGTACCTTCACCATATGGCGTATTTCCTCTTCGGAGACGTCCATATGGGGCAGGAAATTTCTGGATTCTACGACAGCGCTAATCATAAGTTTATTGCCGAACTTCTTCTTGATAGCGACAAGGTCGTTCGACGCCTGGGCAGGCTCCCAGGCGTTAAAACCCATGTCTACCAGGTCGTCAAGGAAAGCCTCGAAATGCCCGCAGTTGTGATGGGCGGCCAGAAAGCCCCTGTCCTTGAAGTATTTGATATAACGCCGCCACGCGGGCGCGAAGATGTCCCGGAAGGTCTCCAGGGAGACGAAGGGGTTCCGCTCGTGGGCGATATCGTCCCCAAAGGAGATATACTCCGGCTTATAGTGATAAAGGAACTTGTCGGCCAGGCTCAGATAGCAGTCGCAAATGTAGTTGACCAGCTCTTTGACTTCTTCCGGTTCCTCATAGCAGGCGATGAGCCCTTCGGTAAAGCCCATGAAAGCCATCAGGCTTTGAAAGAAGCCGCCCGCCGCTATACCGCCGCCCCTGGGCAGCTCGGGATCGCGGTCCTGCAGGTCTTTTTTCGCCATGGCTTCCCAATCCAGGTGGGAATAATCCGGGAACTTGATCACGTCCCGCCAGCGCCGGATGTCGTCCAGTATGAAATAGTCGTTCCTGGGCAGGGACGCTTCGATGGCGCTCCCTTCCTTCGTCCATTCCACGCCCCATATGTCCTTGCCGACGCCGTCTACGCGCTCGCCCGTGAATATCGACGGGCGCACGCCCCAGAAAATATTGTAACGCGGTATATACTCCGGCACTTCACCGCCTAACGCGCGCATAAAGTTTTCTTTTTCACTCAGCATAGATTCTCCTCCTTATACCTTCGGTCGATCCTTATCCATCTCACCCATTTAGGCCGATCAATAATACGTGTTTCGGATTTTCACGAATTCGTCGTCGATCCACTCAGAGCGCTGCTTCGCTACCGGATTGGAATCCAGCACCCCGCCGAAGAAGGCATACCCGCCGCCGGGCGCCATCTCGTCGAGGAGCTTTTTCACCGCGCCGCGTACTTCCTCTTCGGTCACGTCGATATGGGGCAGGAAGCCCCGGCCTTCGAAACCGCCGCAGATCAGCAGCTTGTTGCCGAATTTCTTCTTGATCGCCACCAGGTCGTTAGACCGCTGGGCGGGGTCCCAGGCGTTGAAGCCCATATCGACTACGTCGTCCAGGAAGGCTTCGAAATGCCCGCAGTTGTGATGGACGGCCAGATAACCCCTGTCCTTGAAGTACTTAATGTAACGTCGCCATACGGGCGCGAAGACGTCATGGAATATCTCCAGGGAGACGAAGGGGTTCCGCTCATGGGCGATGTCGTCGCCGAAGGAGATGTAGTCGGGCTTGTAATACTGCAAGTATTTATCCGCCAGGCTCAGATAGCTGTCGCAGAGATAGTTGACCAGCGCCTTGACCTCTTCAGGCTCTTCGTAGCAGGCGATGAGCCCTTCCGTGAAGCCCAGGAAAGCCATCACGCTCTGAAAGAATCCGCCCCCCGCTATGCCGCCGCCTCTGGGCAGCTCCGGGTCGCGGTCCTTCAGGTCCGCTTTCGACATGGCGTCCCAGTCCACATGGGAGAAATCCGGGAATTTGATCACATCCCGCCAGCGACGGATATCATCCAGGATAAAGTAGTCGTTTCTGGGCAGAGACGCTTCGAAGGCGCTCCCTTCGTTCGTCCACTCCACGCCGAAGATATCCTTGCCGACGCCGTTCACGCGGCTGCCGTTGAGCAGCGATGGCCGCACGCCCCAGAAAATGTTGTACCGCGGGACGTATTCCGCCACTTCTCCGCTTAGCGCGCGCATAAAGTTTTCCTTTTCGCTTAACATTGATTCCCCTCCTCGCTTATTATCGATATTATCCTCTCGTATCTATTCGATTATACCATAAAACAAAGGACGGGTCTCCTGTGTTTCTCACGCCGGAAGCCCGTCCCCGTTTATTTTTTTGCTTTACCCTAACCTTTGCTCGAACGCCGCGAGCTGCTGTTTCAGTTCCTCCGGCAGCGTACCGAATTCGTCAAACTTAGCGTAGAAGTTTTTGATATCGGCGACGTCCTCTTTCCAGAGATCCTTGTCGATACTGAGCAGCTCCTTCACGACGTCGATATCGACGCCTTCCAGGCCCTCGATATTGACGTCTTCCGGCTTCGGCATGAAGCCGATGGCGGTGGAGTCCGCGCCGATCTCGTCGAAGCAGCGGGCCATGATCCAATCCAGGACGCGGAGATTGTCGCCGAAACCCGGCCAGATGAACTGCCCGCCGTCGTCCAGCCTGAACCAGTTGACGTTGAATATTTTCGGCGGATTCTTGATCTTTGTACCCATGTTGAGCCAATGCCGGAAATAGTCGCCCATATTGTATCCGCAGAAGGGCAGCATAGCCATGGGGTCCCTGCGCACCACGCCTACGGCGCCGGCCTGGGCCGCCGTGGTCTCAGACGCCATGATGGAGCCGACGAATACGCCGTGGTTCCAGTCGAAGCTCTGGTAGACCAGGGGAGCAGTCTTTGCCCGGCGTCCGCCAAATATAAGGGCCGAGATGGGCACGCCTTTTGGGTTTTCCAGCTCCGGGGAGATGCAGGGGCAGTTGAGGGCAGGCGCGGTGAAGCGGCTGTTGGGGTGGGCGCCCACTTCGCCGGAGGTCTTGCCGTTCCAGGGGTTGCCTTTCCAGTCCACAGCGTTCTCCGGCGGGTTTTTATCCAGCCCTTCCCACCAGACGGTATCGTCGTCCAGGTTAAGCACGACGTTTGTGAATATAGAGTTTTTGCTGGTGGAGCCCAGGGCGTTGGGATTGGATTTCGCGTTTGTGCCCGGAGCGACGCCGAAGAAACCGTACTCGGGGTTCACCGCCCAGAGCCGTCCGTCCTCGCCGATACGCAGCCAGGCGATGTCGTCTCCCACGCACCAGACTTTGTAGCCCTTTTTCCTGTAGATCTCGGGGGGCACAAGCATGGCAAGGTTTGTCTTCCCGCAAGCCGAGGGGAAGGCTGCCGCCAGATACCGGACTTCGCCCTGAGGATTCTCTATGCCAAGGATGAGCATATGCTCCGCCATCCAGCCTTCGTCCCTGCCGAGACACGAGGCGATGCGCAGGGCGAAGCACTTCTTGCCCAGCAGGACGTTTCCGCCGTAGCCGGAGTTCACCGACTCGATGGTATTGTCCTGGGGGAAATGGACGATATAACGGTCTTCCGCGCTGAGGTCCTTCTTGGCGTGGACGCCTTTGATGAAATCCGGGTTGTCTCCGAGTATATCGAGGATGTGGCTGCCGACCCTGGTCATGATGTGCATGCTCAGGACCACATAGATGGAATCGGTGACTTCTATGCCGATTTTCGCGAAAGGCGAATCGGGCAGGCCCATGGCGTAAGGTATCACGTACATGGTTACGCCCGTCATGGCGCCGTCGTAGAGGGCGTCCATCTTCGCCTTCATCTCGTCGGGATCCATCCAGTTGTTCGTGGGCCCGGCGTCTTTCCTGTCCGGCGTGCAGATAAATGTGCGATCCTCCACCCGGGCTACGTCGTTCAGCGCCGACCGGTGCAGATAGCTGCCCGGCAGCTTATCCGGATTCAGCGCGATAAGCTCGCCGGTGGAGAGCGCCTGCTTCCTCAGCGCCTCATACTGCTCCTCCGAGCCGTCGATCCATATGATTTCCGCGGGTTTAAGCAGGTCTGCCTGCCGATCCACCCAGTCAAGAACCGCTTTATTTGCCATACAAATACTCCTCCACATCGTTATTGTATGACATTATATCAAAACGCCGTCGATAAATACTACGGGTTTTTCGGCCGCGCTCTTGTATACTTGCCATCGTCCCCCGTTTTGCTATAATCATTGTATGAATCAATTAGACGCTAATGGTTTGAATGAAAAGCAATTCCTGGAGCAATATAAGCCGGGCGACTACCCGCGTCCGTCGGTGACTGTCGACAATGTCATCTTTTCCATGCCCGGCTCCTCGCCGGGTGAACGCCGGGGACCGCTGCCGGAGGAACTGCGCGTCCTGTTGATTAAACGGGGCGGCCATCCCTTTATCGGGCATTGGGCGCTGCCCGGAGGTTTTGTGGGGCCGGACGAGACCGTAGGCGAGGCGGCGCGCCGGGAATTAGTTGAAGAAACCGGCTTATCCGACGTACAAGTTGAGCAGCTATACACTTTCAGCAAACCGGGGCGCGATCCCCGGGCGTGGGTGATAAGCTGCGCCCATATGGCGCTGGTGGACGGCGCCCGGCTCAGCCTCAAAGCGGGGGACGACGCGAAAGACGCCCGATGGTTCGATGTGAAAGCGGAAGAGCGGGATGATTTGGTCTATCTATATTTATCCGACGGGGACGTGAGGCTCTCCGCCACCGTCACGCCCGGTTCAGACGGCGTAGAGGCGCGTACCATCGAAAGCAGCGGTCTGGCTTTCGACCACGCGGAAATCATTATGTACGCGTTATCGCGTCTGCGGCAGAAATTCTATTTGCGGTGAATCTCCGCGCCAAACGGTATGAACGCCAGCTTCGCCAGCTTGAAATGCTGCAAACCAAAGGGTATGCCGATAACCGTGACACACAGCAGAAGCCCGCAGACCAGATGCGCGATACACAGTTCTATGCCGCACACCACGATCCATATGATATTCCCGATGGCGCCGAATACGCCGAATTTCCCCAGTGTTATATCGCGTCCAAAGGGCCAGAGTACGAATCCGGCTATCTTCAGGCATTGTACGCCAAAGGGTATGCCGATAATCGTCACGCAAAGGATGAGCCCGATGATCGCCCATACGATGGAAACGACGACCCCGCCGAGGACCAGCCAGAGCAGATTGCCAATAATACTCATCAAACCAGCTTCCTTTCAAATCAGGTCTTTATCATACATTCTCGATCAGCCACTTCGCTACGCCGTCCTCATCGTTAGCGCCGCAAATGTGATCGGCGGCGGCGGTTACTTCTGTCTTGGCGTTGGCTACCGCCACCCGTATGTCGCAAGCCTCAAACATGGGGAGGTCATTCAGGTTGTCGCCGAAGCCGACCACTCGGTCGAAGCCGTAATTCTCCCGCAGATACGTCACCGCGTTCTTTTTGGACGCCTTTTCATTGCAGATTTCCAGATACCACAAGCCCTCGTTATACACGTCCCGGTACATCTCTGCGCTTATCCCGGGGATTCGCGCCGCGGCTTGGCTTACCGGTTCGATCCGCTCAAGGGTGTCCAACAGGGTGAAGAAAATAATATTCTCCGGCGATATGCTTTCGAAACTTTCCGTATGGTTGAATAAATTCCTGTACCTTGCGATCCGTTCCTCCACAAAATCCCGCATGGGCTGTCGCTCCAGAGTCTCATGGTGCGTGATAAACTCACCGTCTTTCAGCTCGTACATAAACGCCGTCATATCCGTTTCCCTGAACGCCGAAACGAGGGCTTTCACCGATTCGGGCGCGAACTTATATATGCGCTCATAACTTTGCCGTGCTATGTCGTATATCAATACGCCGTTCATCAACGCCGCGGGTAAGCTCAGGTTCATTCCCGCCAGTATCATGACGGCTGAGTTTAACGCCCGGGCGGAAGCGACGGAGAAACTCAACCCTTCCGCGATAAGGTTGTTGATCGTGGTTTTTGTATAAGTTGAAAGCCCGGCGGCCCGGTTCAGCAAGGTTCCGTCAAGGTCGGATATGTAAAGCGTTTTCATGTTTGCGGCTTCTTTCTGTTTGAGATGAGCGGAGCTACGTCCGGAGCTTAAGGCTTGGTCCCCGCTTTAGATAGCGGCCCGCGCCGACTTTAACCATGCCGTTTTCATCGGCGACAAGCTCGCCCCGGAGATAGACCCGGCGGATACCGCCGATGATGGAAAAACCTTCGTAGGGCGTGTTATCTACGCCGTGAGCCTGGGTCGCGGCGCTGATTACGCCGAGCCTGTCCGGGTTCCAGATCACTACGTCGGCGTCGCTGCCTTCGGCCAGGACGCCTTTGCGCGGATACAGCCCGAATAACTTCGCCGGGTTTTCCGCCAGGAGGGCGGCCATGGTTTCCGCCGATATCCTCCCTTCAGTCACCCCGTCGGTGAAGATAAGGGCGGCCCTGTGCTCCACCCCCGGTATACCGTTGGGGATCTGCGTAAAATCATGAAGGTTGACGTCTTTCTGCCCTTCCAGATTAAAACTGCAATGATCCGTACCGATGGTATCGATGACGCCGTTTTTCACCGCCCGCCACAGGGCTTCCTGATCGTCTTTGGCGCGGAGAGGCGGCGACAGGATATACACGGCGTTTCGCGGTTCCGGGATTTTATAACGGGATTCGTCCAGGAGCAGGTATTGGGGGCAGGTTTCCGCATAGACCTCCTGGCCGTTTGTCCTTGCCCTTTCTATGATAGCCAGGCCCTTGGCTGTGCTCAGGTGGACCACATACGCGGGGGCCCCCGCCAGCTTCGCTATGGTCAGGAAGCGGTTGACCGCCTCCGCTTCCACCTCCGCCGGTCTGGCGAAGGGATGGTATGCCGCCCTTATCCTGTTTTGCGAACGTAAACGGCTTATCAGGCTGTTGATTAGATCCCCGTTTTCACAATGGGCGCCCAGGATTCCGCCGAATTCGTTGATTCTGGACATCAACGCAAAGATATCCTGATCGCGTAAACGAAGGGCGTCGTACGCCATGTAAACCTTGAACGACGTAACGCCGGCTTCAACCATATCCTTGATTTCCCTTGATACCTCCGGGTTCCAGTCGGATACGGCCATATGAAAGCCGTAGTCACAGCTGGTCTGGCCTTCCGCCATGGCGTGCCAGTTCGCCAGCCCCTGGGCCAAAGTCTCGCCGCGGTTTTGGGTGGCGAAATCCAGGACCGTGGTGGTCCCGCCCAGGATGGCCGCTTTACTGCCGCCGCCGAAGTCGTCGGGGGAAACGAATTTGCCGTTGTCCAGTTGGAAGTGGGTGTGGGTATCGATAAAGCCCGGGAAAACAAGGCAGCCCTCCGCGTCGGCGACTTCCGTCCGCGCCGGGTCGTACTCCAGGTCGAAGCCGATGATCTCGATTTTCTCGCCCCGGATCAGCATGTCCGCCTTTTTCTGCCCCTGGGGCAGTACAAGGGTCCCGTTTTTAATCAGTTTGTCCATGCGGCTTTTATCTCCCAATATCTTTTGATTCTATATGCTTCCCCATAAACCTTCCGGTCGGCTCTTTTCATCGTAAGCGGCGCGAAAAACGACGCTTTACGTCCTGTGCTTACAGCAGATACGGATAATCCGCGATGACCGCTCCGATTATCCGCCGCCATTCCGCGGGCAGATCCGACAACGGGCCCTCGCTCACTGAGCCGTCCAGCCTGACTTTGACTTGGCCGCCCTCCTTATCCGAAAGCAGGAAGCCCTGATTTTCGCTGTCCGCGAAGTCTTCTTCGGCGCTAAAGAGGGTCAGTTTGTCTTTGTAAGGACGGCTTTCGTAGGGGCAGA
>Ga0082212_10000580_pt1 | contig 52757 bp, 38 predicted proteins | sample TergutNt197P3_FD_71548 | JGI IMG/M metagenome (GOLD analysis project Ga0082212, IMG submission 71548) | Neocapritermes taracua P3 segment gut microbial communities from Petit-Saut dam, French Guiana - Nt197 P3 | ecosystem: Host-associated > Arthropoda: Insects > Digestive system > Gut ...
CGTTTCGGCCACGAGCAGTTGCTCTTGTTCCAGTTTGAGTTGCCCGGTCAAAACGGCGACTCGCAAAAACACGAAATACGTATCCAATACGTCGCAGCGGCAATAATTGTTGATGCGTTCGAGTTCACCCTGCTCGTACAGGTCTTGCACCATGTGCCCCTGCGTGTCCATTTTGCCGGGTTTGCCGATCAAGTTGGCCGCGAGGTTCAGCCCGCCGGCCATACGCGTCGCGCCGAAGTTCGTGAGAATATCGTGCAGGTCGAAATGCGATTCGATGTTGTAGCGGTTGCGCGGCTGGTCATATGTCTTTGCTTTGAGCGCGAACCAGGCCGGTATCGAAATTCCGTAACGAAACGCGGCGAGTTCCAAAAGGGGGATGTCGAACCCGCGACCGTTGAAGGTCACGAGCGTCGGTTCCTTGTACGCCAGCCAACCGCGCCAGAACAGATCGGTCATAATGTGTGGACGATACTTCGGCTCGTCGAGGGTCACCAAATCGAGCAGGCGAAACCCGGCGTCAACCTTCGCAATGGCCACCGACACGGGCAACTGATAGGGATACGGGATAAAATCCGTGTCGTTCTTTTCGAGCAACTCATCGCGAAATGCCCGCACCGCCTCATTCGGCGTGATGTCCAACTCCGGGAATTTCAGCTTCGCAATCAATTCCGGATCGGCAACGCTCTCGACGTCGAATACGAGATATTTTACTTGCATGGTCATGGGATTTTGTCTTTCTTGTGAATCAATGAACCGTCACTCATCAAAGCACGGAATTGTGTAATTTCATTTATCAATTCCATGATATAGAATTGCAGATATTCGGTCAACACATACCCTGGGATATCTTCCGCAAAAATCAAAAACGTATTGTGCAGTTTCTCAATATCTTCGCATATCTTCTCGGCTGACTTCCGTATCTTGATCGAACCGCCTCTCGACGATTCCAGCCTTGCGGCGGGATACGGACCTCCTTGGGAAAGATATTGAACCTTCACGCTTATATCATCCCGCTAACGGCATGCGCGTCACAGGGCGACGCGGCTAACTTGGGTGGCCAAAAATTGGTGTTGTTTGGGAATTTTTTTTTATTAGACTGAATGTTGCGTTGTCGGGCAGCGCGCATCAAGTATTACGCACCGGCAGGAACTGGGGGTGCAAAAGCCCCAATAGGCCACCGTCCTGTTTCAAGAAACTCTGCTGACACGGATGCCAAGCAGAGTAAAAGAGGCGTATCACCGGGTTGTGAGAAAACACGGGTATTAAAAGAGAGATGAAAACCGTCATTGGGTGACGAATTCACGTCGTGACCGAAACTGTCCGGGGGCCTCGGCCCCCAAAAAAACGAAAGTCGCATGGCCGCTCTGTAGCTATTTGGCCTTACATGAAGCCGTGCGCAAACAACACTCAATCCCAGCCAGGTCACGACGTGAACACCTGATTCAAACTAACCAATTTCACCACGAAGATCACGAAGGGGCACGAAGGGTTTTTCAGTATTTTCAACAGATGTACCAGATGAAACAGATGGTTTTTTTGTGATCTGATGTTGGGGTCGTCGATCACTGGTTTTTTTTAACGCGGAAGACGCGGAATTACGGAATTTGCGGAATTGCGTTTTTGTGTGTTTGCGCGGGTTTGTCCTACCGTCCCGTTGGGGTGGGGAGGTTCTGTTGCGCGCGGTCGTGTGCTATTAAGGTTGTTCTCGGCTCGCGTTCGTTTGGTACGGAGGTTGATTTGTTTTGGTAAATGAGGTATAAAGAAGGTTTTACTTATCTGTATGGTTTTTCTGACGTAAAAAATCACCGAGCCATGTTGAAACAGAGACTCCTTTTTGCATTTCCGACGATTGCCGTGATACTTGGCCTGGCGTACATTGACGATACGCTTCCGATCAAGGGAGTAGCCCTTTTGCCTGTGTTGCTGGTCAGTCTTGGCTTTTTGTGTCGGGAATTGCTCGACCTGCTTTCCGACGGGGGACTGTACCCGCGACGTTCGAGCGTTTACCTCGGCACGTTCGTCATGGCCGTCTGTTGCTGGGCGATATGCGTCGGACACTACCATGAACGTTGGAATTTTCCCGGCATGAAAAACCTGGACGATGTGGCCTGGCGTTGGGCCGCCGGCGCCGCGATGGGCATACTCTTTACCTTTGCGGGCGGCATCCTGATTGCCTTTGCCGGGGAAATGTGGCGTTACAAGCGCGCATATATGCGTCCCGGCGGCGTGACGATCAATTTGGCCGGAGCCGTGTTCATCATGGGCTACCTCGGCCTGCTGACGTGCTTTATCATTTTGCTGCGGATGACATACAGCTTGATTCCGTTACTGATGATGATTGCCATTGTCAAAATGAACGACACCGGGGCATTCACGGTGGGACGCATTTTCGGGCGTCATAAAATGGCCCCGGAACTCAGCCCGCAAAAGACGATCGAAGGCGGAATCGGCGGGCTGATCTTTGCGGAATTTACGTCGTGGTTCTGCTTTTATTTTTTGAAGCCCGCGCCGGCCACAGTGACGAACTGGCTGTTTTTCGGACTGGCCGTCGCACTGGCCGGCTCACTGGGCGACTTGGCCGGCTCGCTCATCAAGCGCGACGTCGGCAAAAAAGATTCCGGGTCACTGATTCCCGGTTTCGGCGGATTTCTCGATCTGTTCGACTCGCTGATCCTCGCCGCACCGGTCGCGTTCTTCTGGTGGACATTCTGCGTTGTGAAGAATTAAAGCAGAGCCGCGAGTGTCATCGTGACCGTCGCGGCTCTGATTCGGCGCGTCACAGGGTGACGCGGCTAACGGTACAACCGATTACCTGGTGCGCGGCTCTGATTCGGCGCGTCACAGGGTGACGCGGCTAACGCGCGGTTCTGACTAACCGAGTTTCTCGCAAATCGCGTCGGCCATTTCGCGGGTGCCGACGGCGGACGGGTCGTTGCGGTCGGCTTTCATGTCATAAGTCACCGACTTGCCTTCCGCGATCACCGACGCGACGGCGTTTTCGAGCCGCTGAGCCGCATCTTTTTCGCCGAGGTGCTTGAGCATCAACATACCGGAAAGAATCACTGCGACCGGGTTGACCTTGTTCTGCCCTTTGTACTTGGGGGCACTTCCATGCGTTGCCTCGAACACCGCGCCGTTCGGACCGAGGTTTGCGCCCGGCGCGACGCCCAATCCGCCGACCAGTCCCGCCGCGAGGTCGCTGATGATGTCGCCGTACAGGTTCGGCAGCACGACCACATCGTACAACTCCGGCTTTTGCACAAGCTGCATACACATGTTGTCAACGATGCGGTCTTCAAACTCAATGTCCGGGTACTGTTTGGCCACCTCACGGGCGGTTTCGAGATACAGCCCGTCGCTGAATTTCATGATATTCGCCTTATGCACAGCGGTGACCTTCTTGCGATCGTTTTCCCGCGCATAATCAAAGGCACACCGCACAATGCGCTCCGAACCACTCACACTGATCGGCTTGATCGAAATACCGGTTTCGTCCGCACCGGTCGAAATTTTGCGGCCCGTTGCCAGACGATTGATTTCGCCGATTAATTCGGCGGTTTTCGCATCGCCGCGTTCAAATTCAATACCGGCGTACAGGTCTTCGGTGTTCTCGCGAACGATGACGATGTCCACCGGCGTTTTGTCGTACAACGTCCGCACACCGGGGTAATACTTGCACGGTCTGATACAGGCAAACAGCCCCAACTCTTGTCGCAGGAACACATTGATACTGCGAAAGCCGGTGCCGACGGGAGTCGTGATCGGGGCTTTCAACGCACAACGAGTCCGCCGCACACTTTCGAGAACGGAATCGGGCAACGGATTGCCGGTTTTCGCCATAACATCGACGCCGGCTTCCTGCATATCCCAGTTAATTTTCACGCCGGTCGCATCAATACATTTTTGCGCCGCCGCAGCCAAATCCGGTCCTGTCCCGTCCCCAAGAATCAAGGTTACATCATAAGCCATCGTCATTTTGCCTTTCGTATTATTGTTTAGATTTCATTGTGGGGGGGTAGCATCCCGGGATGATTTGTTGCACTGAAAATACTTCTTAATGCTTCCGGGAAATATTATTCACCTCCCATTTTCCATTTTACCACAATAGAATCCCCAGTCAACGAAATGAAACAGCTTTTGAAGATTCTACAAATTGCTTGCTTCTGGCAGGCGGTTATGTTACAATACGGTGCCAAAGTAATTCAACAGCATAGCATAGAAATAGAATATGACACCATGGCATTTTTACAACTGGCACAGAAGCAGTTTTTGATTTTCGGCGTTGCCAATAAAAAGAGCGTCGCATGGCACATTGCCCGAATGCTCCGCGAAGAGCAGGCCGAAACCGTGTTTGTCGTGCGCGATGCGCAAACCGCCGAACAGGTCGGCAAGCTGTTCGCCGGGGCGGACGTTTTCGTGTGCGACGTTGGGCAGGACGAACAGATTGCCCGGTTGCGGAGCGAAGTCGGTGCAAAGTACGACCGATTCGACGGCCTGGTGCATTCGATTGCTTACGCCGATTACAGCGACGGGCTGCAACCGTTTCATGAAACCGGCAAGAAAGCGTTTTTGCAGGCCGTCGATATCTCCTGCTTTTCTCTTGTGTCGATCAGCCGCGCGTTTGCCAATTTACTCGACAAGAACGCCTCTGTGGTCACAATCTCGATTTCAACAACGCGCATGGCCAGCGAGAATTACGGTTACATGGCTCCGATCAAGGCTGCGCTTGATTCGACCATTGTGTTTTTGGCCAAGTCGTTCAGCAATTTTTCCAACGTGCGATTTAATGCGGTGGCCCCCAGTTTGTTGAAAACTTCGGCATCGGCGGGCATACCGGGCTATCTTGATTCGTACATTTTCGCCGAACAGGTCATCCCGCGCAAATCGGCACTCACCACCGAAGAAGCGGCGGCCACGGCGATTTTTCTACTCAGCCCACGCTCAAGCGGCATCAACGCCCAAAAGATCATCGTCGATGCCGGCATGTCGATCAACTATTTCGACAAAGACATCATTGGCAAGGTTGTGAAATAGCACTCAGACCTCAAACTCTTTTCGCCAACACAAGGGTAACGGTGCCTCAAATAAAAGTCGCTTTTTCGTCACCGGGTGTGCGATAACCAGTCGCATGGCGTGTAGTGCGATGCCTTGTGGGAAAGGTGTCTTTGCGCCGTATTTTCGGTCGCCGAGAATGGGGTGGCCCTTGTGCGCCAGTTGCAGACGAATCTGATGCTTGCGACCGGTTTCGAGCGTCACTTCCAAGAGCGAGCGGTTGCCGACACACTTAACACACGTGTAACGCAATCGGGCTTCCTTCGATTCGGCGGTCGGACAGGTGGTGACCCACATTTTTCGGTGCCGCTCGTCTTCGCAGAGGTGATTGACCAGCAACGCTTCTTTGGGCAAGATGATTCCTTCGACCATTGCGTGATAGGTTTTTTCAACCGTATGGTCGCGAAACTGGTCGTTGAGCCGTGCCGCCGCTTTTGAGGTTCGCGCGAACACAACCACGCCCGAAACGGGGACGTCCAACCGACTGACCACGCCGAGATAGACGTTGCCGGGTTTGGCGTAACGTTCGCGGACGTACTCTTTCGCAACAGTCAGAAGCGTTTCCTCACCGTTGGGCAAGCCCATCGTCGCAATCCCCGTCGGCTTGTTCACAACCAGCAGATGATTGTCCTCGTACAAAATGTCAAGCTCACGGTGGTGCAAGGTCGTAGGCAGTTGGTAGGTAGCGTAGAACACAGCGATATAATTGTTCTGTAGTCTGAACCATGTCACCATTCTTTTGCCACGAAGCCCTCCGGCGGCGTGATAATATCGACGGCTTCGCCGGATTGGACGATGACATATAAACCGTTTTGCTGCGCAAATTCGGCGGCCTCGTCCTTGACAACCCCACCGGCAACCGCGCCGATATAACGCTTCATGTTGCCAGTACCCCGTGCATCGACAAAACGCCGATATTTTTGTAAGCGTCCGATATGTTCGCGGACATCTGCCGTCTCCAGCGTGGTCTTGACATCAATGAGAATCGCAATATCGCCATTGTCTAAAAACAAGTCAATCTCGCCGCCAATGCCTAACTTCTTGTTCTTAAATGACCGATGGGGACAACATTCCGTCACGTCGTAACCGAATGCCTGGAATTTTTCAACGATATTTCCGGCAACCATGTTTTCAACGATTTGTCTAATGCGTGAACCAAGAGCCGCAATCTGCTTGTTGGTTGCCTTGATCATCCGGTCGGTTTTTTCCATCTTCCGGTCGGTTTCCGCCATCTGAAGGGCTGTTTCTTGAAACTTCCGATCCGTTTCTTGAAATATCCGATCGATTCTCTGCATTTGCTGCTCGGAATTTTCTTTAAGTGTCCGGGCATTTTCTTGAATCATCAGCTTGGTTTCCCGAAACATTTCAAGGACGCCTTCATAAGTCAATGGTATCTGTTGCTCAGACACTTGTTTCTTTCTGATCTAGTGATACTACTGGTTCGTCAAGCCTAAATTATCATACTGAAAATACCCGTAACTGATGATTTTATAATGAGTTGAAGCGAATCGCCAACATGAAGTTTTAGCCTTGACACACCACTACTTTCAAACGAGTGAATATAAGGACTGAACCACGTCACTTTATTTCGGGGAAAAGTTCCGCCAGTTTCTCGGCGATTTCGTTGATGCCGTGCGTGACGTGCAACACCTTGCCGTCTTTATCCACCAGCACGAAAGTCGGGTAACCCGGGATGCCGTAATGCGTCGAGTAGTCGGTCAATTCTGCTTCAACGGACATGACCACCGAAGCAACATGCCAGGGGTGTGGCGATGCCTCCTCAAATTCCTTCACATCGTCCAGGTCTTCGTCGCAACTGTATGCAATCAGCTCGAAACCTTTGTCGTGGTACTTTTCGTATAATGCCTTCATCATCGGAATAGACATCACGCACGGTCCGCACCAAGTTGCCCAGAAATCGACCAGCACGACCCTGCCGCGAAAATCCTTGATGTCCAGCTTTTTCTCGTCGAGCAGGACGCATTGGAATTCGATTTCGCTACCCGGCAATTCGGCGAAACGCAACAAACCCTCCATCATTTCAAGCACTTCCTTTGCTTCCTCGACTTCGAATTTTTCAAGAATCGGCTTGAGTTCGGTAATGACAAATTTCTGCAATCCTTCCTTGCCGTCCTCGTCGAACATCTCGGCCACTTGCAGGAGCATCATGGGAAGCATGGCGTAATCCGGTTGGAATTCGTTTTCGGTCAGAAACGTTTTGGCTTCTTCGAGGAATTTCTTGAAATTCCCGACATGGTCGCCCTCATCTTCCCTATCCATCATGGCGGCGCGAACGATTTTCGTAAGCTTTATCTGGAAGACCATCATTTGGGACTTATACAAAACATCGCTTTTCGCTTCGATCAGTTCTTTCTGATAGGCTTCAATGGCTTCGATGGCCTTGTCGGGTTCGTCACGATTGGTCATGGCGATGACTTGCAATTTGATCATCCTCGCGGTGCCTTTTTGTTCCTCCGTGGCATCGTCGCATTTCAACAACAACTCGGCCAACGATTTCAACGCGGCGATCTGCCTGTCCATGTAAGCCTGAGCCTGTTCTTGCGACGTAATGCCTTCCGATCTGTGCATGATGATGTCCATGATCCGCTCTTCCAATTGGTCGGCGGTTGCACCGGTCGGCATGGTGAACAGTTCATCCGTCGTTTTTGCCTGCGGAGCTGCCTCCGGAAGAGCGTTGATCATCTGCGCCGAAACACAAGCCGTCAGGCAAAAGATTGCCAGTGCAGACGTTGTAAAGGAAAGTATCGTTTTTTTCATTGAGGGGTTCTTTCGTTGTGGAAAGGTGGGAGTGTTGAATACATTTTTTTCTCACACAGAGGCACAAAGGCACGGAGATGAAATATCCTCCGTGTTTCTGTGTCTCCGAATGAAATATAATTTGAGGTTTGGCGGAATATCACCGTTTCTCCCGAACAACATAATCAATCGGGATACGGATCGTCGCAATTTCGGGGATGTTGGATTCGATCACAATAACGGACGGGTTTTCCGAGTCGGTTGCATCGGAAGCACCGAGGTTTGCATCGGCGGGAATTTCAATTGTCACTGGTTGGAAGCTGTTGTCTCCAGGGACGGGAATGATATTCTCCAATGTAACATCAAGCCATTCGGGGTTTCTGAAAACAACCTTAAACTCCGGTGTGACACCATCAGGTACCTTGAACCGCAACATGAAAGGTTTCTTTTCCGCCGTGCCACGGAAGGTCGTTCCCAAGTTCAGGATGCCGGTCTTTTGATCATAATCCTGACTGATAATCGCAAGACTACCAAGCACCTGACCGTTAACCGGGAGCGGAAACTCAGACTCCAGGTCGGAATCTGAACGGACAAGTATCTTGTTCTTGAAATGCCCGATGGGCTTTCCCGACTTGAGTGTGACGGTCACGTCGTAAACCGCTTTCGCCGACTTCAGCATGTTGGACTTGAGGTCTTCTTCCGTCAGTTCCGACCGGGTGAAGGTTGCGGCAAAATGTTCGGGATCGTCGCTCGCGATCTCGCGAATGGCAATCTCTTTTTCAAAGAAAAATATTCGTGTCTGGTTTGACGCATCCTGACCGGAAAACGCATTAATCTGCACCGGATTGGGTGTCACAATGATAGGAGCGGAATAAACCCCTTCAACAAAAAGCTGGAACCGCGGTCTCATCGGGTCATTGGTCCCAATTTCAACGCCTTGACGATAGCTCCCACCGGCGTTGTTTGGCTTCCAGTGCATAGTGATCCTGGCGTTCTGACCAGGCGGAACGTTATTGCGCGAGAGATCGACACTCGTACAGGAACACGATTTGTTAAGTACCTCAAACCTCAAGTTACTGTTGCCTTCGTTGCGCACGATAAATGAATGTTCACCCGTTTGCTCTTTTTCAAATACGCCGAAGTCGAACGTTTCCACGTCCACGGCAACCGATGCATGCGGCTTGGTCGGATCATCGGGTTGGATTTCAGGTTCCGATTCGCCCTCGGACGTGTTGTCCGCTTTTTTGGCGAGGTATTCTTTTTCCTGTGTCAGCGAATAGGGATAATCGTCTGCCAGGCGATGCCCTGCAATGTAACCAAAAACCCCACCGATGATGACGGCTGAAACAATAATAGAAATGATCGTTCGCATGATAATAATCCAATACCGGATATCATAATACTTGTTCACAGATTACACAGATTTTTGTAACATTTTAGTCAAAAATCCGTAAAAATTGGTATTTTTACAACGAGGAGTTTATAGTCCAACATGGGTTATGCCAAAACGAAAGTGAGGGGTGCCAGACATAATGTCGCTACTTGTAGACGGTTTCAACGAGGAAACCGCTCGGGAGTTGTACGCGCAGGGTGAGGAAATCGCAATTTTTGTGATGCTACAACTCGCCACGTTAGCGGCCAAAACCACGCAGGTCAACGGCGTACACGTCCATAGTACCAAAGGTGCCAAAACGCAGGCGATTTTGATGAGTGTTTTCCAAACGTTCAAACAATGCAACGCCCATGTCACCATCGTCAACGCACTCCGAACATTCTTCACAACAAAAAAATTGTCGGCCTTGAAGGCGATACTCGAACAATATTGGCTGAATCGTTAATAATATTTAATCAAATTTTATCAAAACAATAAATAATGTCAATATGATTTTTAACAATATTTTGATCGGAGCAAATAAGTAGAATAACGAACCAATGAACCCGTGTATCATCCATAATGAAATTTTGATTTGAAAGGAACTTTATTCTTTCCGCATTTCGTACCAGGCCGAGGCCAGCATTTCGGTTGCACGGGACATTTGCTCTTCGGTGTTGAAGCGGCCGGTGCTCAGGCGGATCGTTCCCTGAACCTGCGCCGGAGTTAAGCCCAAGGCCGACAGCATCGGCGACGTCGCGTCATAGCGTCCCATCGCGGCGGCACTCGTGGAAAAACAGATTTCCGGCAAACGCTGCTGCATCTTGTCGGCAAAAACATGCGGAAACGTCACCGATGTCGTATTGGGCAATCGCTCCACCTCGTGTCCGTTGATGATAATCCCCGGAACCATGCTCAAGAGTTGCGTTTCGAGCAGGTCGCGAAAACCTGTCATGCGTTCGATGGATTGTTGCAGGAATTTATCGGCGATTGTTGCGGTTTTACCGAAGGCGACGATTCCCGTCACGTTTTCCACACCGGAACGCAAGCCAAATTCATTGCCTTCGCCGTGTATCATCGGGGAGATCGGCGTCCCATGCCGCACGAACAAGGCACCGATTCCCTTGGGGGCGTACATTTTGTGACCACTCATCGAAAGCAGATCGACGTTGAGCCGGGCAACATGAACGGGGATTTTCCCCAGTGCCTGCGATGCATCGGTATGAACCAGGACACCGGCCAAGCGACACCGTTCCGCGATTTGTGCAACCGGTTGTATGATGCCCGTCTCGTGGTGAGCCATGGTGACGCTGACGAGAAACGTGTTTTCCTGAATGGCGTCGACGACGGACTCCGGGTCGATGATCCCGTCGCGATTCGGTGAAACCAACGTCAAACCGTAACCGAGAGATTCAAGATATTTTGCCGCCTGAATCACCGCCGGGTGTTCGACCGTCGTCACCACAAGATGCCCCCCGGTACCCCGGCCCGGCAACGCGTTACGTGGGGCCACTTGCAAGGCTGTACCGATCAGGGCCAGGTTACAGCTTTCCGTACCGCCGGATGTGAAAACGATTTCGCTCCGCTCACAACGGATGAGACTTGCCAGAAGATAGCGGGCTTCTTCGAGAACTTCAAATACCGCTCGTCCAATCGCATGTTGGCTGGAAGGATTGCCGTAATGCTCGGCCAAAAACGGCAAAATCGCTTCCTGTGCCTCGGGTGCCACCGGCGTGGTTGAGTTGTAATCGAGATAAATGAATCGCATGGAATATCGTGCGGTAGAAGATCAGTTTGTAAGGAAAAATCAGTTCAGCTTCTTGATTTCGTTCACGGAGAGACCTGTGACTTTGGCGATCACTGACGAGGTAAAACCTTGTTTCATCATATTACGGGCAATTTTTATCTTTTCGTCCGCTTGCCCTTCTGCACGTCCTTGTTCTAATCCTTCAGCCAGTCCTTCAGCCAGTCCTTTTGCTCGTCCGCTTTCGAATCCCTCGAGTTGTGCGGTTGAGAGAGCGGCATTGTTGTCGAAATAAATTTTTCTGTCCGCATAATATCGTTGATATTCCTGTTTGCTTAAACCGGCAATCGCCGCCGTTGCAAATACACGCTCAAAAATCGAACCGCTGAGAATCGCAGGGATTTGGTCAAAGCTCGTCAGATTTTTCAGGAAATAAAGCCATTTGTCCTTCTGATTCTCCAGTTCCGACTCGGTTTTCGTGAAAAGCGGCATTTGGAGAATGATATAACGCAATTTGTCATAAAACAACTCGCCATCGACGTCCCTGAGTGCAATATCACGCAAAAACTTCCGACGTTCCTCATTCTCGTCGTACTCGAAGTCAAGTATGCCGATAAAATAAACGGCCTGAAGTTCGTATTGCCAGCCGTCGCCTTTACCCGCCTGTTCCAGAATGGGGTACGCCGTACTGAAGACCGCCCGATCTTTGAAAAAACGCTGCTTCGCCTTTTGCATCTCGACGATGAACTTCTCGCCGTTTTCGGCCTCGCAGAAAATATCGAAAACCGCTTTGCGATCTGCTGAAACGAGTCCCAATTGCTCGGTATTGCGGAAGTTGAGCGTCTTAATCCGGTGTTTTTCCGGCAAAAACGCGTTTAAAAAGTCGATGAGCAGGTCTTTATTTGCCTCTTCGCCGAATAATTTCTTGAAACCAAAATCCGTGTAGGGATTGATATACTTTTGCATGACTAACCTCGCTACATCAATTCTAGTTGATTTTTGCGGGAAATCAAGCGCAAACAGTAAGAAACCCCCTTACTGATTCGCCGACCTTGTCCCATTCGGTGACGCGGTGATCGGTTGGCCGAATTCCATCGGACGCGCCGCCGTTCGGTAGCCGCTGTGGTAGAGAAAATTTTTGACCTTCTGAAACTCGCCGAACGAATCGGGATAAACCCACACGGTGACGCTGTACTCGTTTTGCCGACAACCGAGCAAACACGTCCGAAACGCCGAATCGGGCGCGAACGCCTGCTCCAGCGTTTCGCCGAGCATGTTATCCTCACCGACGGGAACCATTACACACCGCTCCAACATCGCGACCGACCGCACGCCCGCTTCCTGCGCGAGATGCATCGGCAAGTCCTGCCTGACGACGCTGTACTGCAAGCGAAACCCGTCAATGGGCCCGAGCATTCCGGTAATCCGCGGTTGCGACAGCAAATCATTGCGCCGCCGCATCACCTCGGTTTCCAATTGCGACTGAAGATACCGAAACGGCACATGCGCGATTCGCCCGTTAAGAATGCGAAAATGCACTTCCTTTTCGCTGTCCGCATTCCGACTGATCGGAGTGGGAATATTTTCCAAAACAATCGCATCGGGTTTTTGCGCAGCCAGCCAATTCTTTTTGCGATTCAAATCTTCGAGCAGCGCATCGACTTCGGCCAGTTGACGCTGCAACTCAAAACCGGCCTGCGCATCGGCATCCAGCGTTTGCATAGACGATTGAATCGCGTATTCCAGCCGCGCCCGATGCTGCATCACCCGCTGATATTCCTCTTGCCGAAACTCGCTCAACGCTTGCAGGTTTTCGTAATCCTGCGTCAGATTGAGACATTCCCGCGAGATATTATCGTAAGCCGTTTGCCAATGCCGATACGTTTCGGTCGCCTCGGTGATCTTTGCTTCATCGGCCTTTGACAATCGTTGTTGCGCTAGTGGCATCGGTGGCAAGTCCTTCGCTCGCAACCCCGCAACGACGACAAGAATAATGAGAATGCCGACGATATTCGAAACGATGTCAAGAAACGAATCCTGCCCCGCTTCAATGGTATCGCCGGTTGTCGAACGTTTTCTTCTCATTTGAGGGGATAGGGGTTTTTCTAAAGGGGATAGGGAATAGGGATCAGGGGTTGCATCCCGTAGGGATGCAACCTGCAAACGATCTGTGTGCCACCAGCGCAATAAACGGACGCATTCGTCACGGAATGCGATGAATCATTTCGTGCCTTCGATTTTCTACCGAGCGATGCATTCCTCACGGAATGCGTTGGCACTTTTCACTTCTCACTCGCAACTCTTTGTTGTCAATTTTAACGATTTTGCGGCCATGTCATTTTCCAAAAATCGCGCGCTTTTATTTTGAATGATCGCGATTTTCTTCGAAATGATCATGATTTTATCTTGATGTTTCATCATTAATCATCATGATTCATGATTTTTTCTTCACATTTGAGGATTTTTTCTTCACGATTGAAAATAATATCTTCCGTGATCGCGCTTTTGTCATGCCTTTTTGCGACAATAATTGCGCTAGTGGCATAAAAATCAACAACTCTGATACGACTATAACGATTTTGCACACAGAAAACGCGGATTTTGTTGCCACCAGCGCAATAATACTGGGATTTTCGCTGATTTCTTTGTGTCCTTCGTGCAAAATCTTAGTGTCCTTTGTGTTGAAAAAGCGGTTTTCTAAACACAAAGTACACAAAGTTTTGACACAAAGCTCACAAAGGAGCAACTGCAAACTCCTCACTTATAACTTCCAACTTATAACTTCCAAATCGCAACTACCTCCGCACGATTCTCACACCGCTATTCTGCAAAACGGATTTCAGTTCCTCGAAGCGTGTTTCGGAGCCGGGCTGAACGGTGACGATCATTTCGGGTTGCCAAAAGGTTCCGCGAGCGGACATACCCCAGGTGTCGATATAATCCGACAGGTGCGACACGAGCGTATTGGTCAGGTGATACACGCTGCTGCCCGGCGGAATATTCATTTCGCGATCGACACCTGCGCCGCTTGCGCGTTTGATGATGATTTTATCCGGCCTGCATTCGACCAAAATGGGCCGTGTGACTTCTGTTGCGTCTTGTGTACGACTCGGCGTTGCCCAATTCGGCATGATTTCCGAATACATTTGCCCCGGCTGCATGACCGTCGCAAAATTGGATCCGCGAGTGTCACCAAGCGGTTGATCCGGTGTTGTCGCAGAATCAGAGCCGCGAGTGTCAACGAGCGGTTGCCCCGGTGAAACCGCTCCGTAACCGTCGCGGCTCTGATTATTACTGCTCCCTGCCACCTGCTCCCTGCTCCCTGTCGCAACACGAGCTTCGCTTTGTACGCCGTCCACGTAACGCACCATATTCCCGTTCGGCCCGACGCGATACTCGACGTTTTGCTTATTTGCTTGCCCCGATGCGTTCCCAAACATCGGCGAACCACCGAACGAACCGCCATTCGAACCGCCGTTTGCGTTGCCCACCGTTGCCATGACCTCTTGCCAATCGACGTTCTCAAAACCGGTGCCGGGGCCAGTGCCGGTGCCCATGCCTTCGTAGCCCGGTTGTCCTCCCGGCATTGTGTTGCCTTGTGTCATACCGTTGCCCGGCATATTGTTACCTGGCATACCGTGACCCGGCGTTGCAGAACCCGGCAGACCCGGCGCACGACTTCCCATGATGTCACCGTTCAACCGATTGGCCGCCGCATATTGCTGCATCAGCATCATCTTGTAGGGAATCATACGTTCGCGCGATGCGGCCAATTGATCTTCGAGCCGTTGCTTGAGTGCCTCGTTGGGTACCGGAAATTCCAGCGTCCAATCGTCTTCGACCAGTTCGTAACCAAACTGCTCGTCCCATGATTTAATCGACTCGCGCACCGCATAATAAGCGTCGATACCGCCCGGCCTGACAAGAATCAGGGGATACGGCTTTGTCCCCTGCGGTGCGAGTTCGTTTTCCAAATAAAACAAACCGGCCGCCCGCAGCATCGCGTCCAGCGGATTGTCGGGATGCGACGCCGTCAAAAAATCGTCTTCCCGCAACACGATGCCTTCCGGCTGAATCACGACGCAATCTTTGCGGCATTCGATGTACAGCGGTCGGCGATCCGTCCCGTTCAGCCCGCGATAGGGAATGATCGCATAAGTGTTTTTATGATTGGCCGCGTTCGCCTGCAACTCTTGCAATTCGAGTTCCGCCCGTCGCAAATATTCTCGCTTGGCGGCCAACGCTTCGGCCAACTTGTCGGTTTCGGTATGCCCGGTGTTTCGGTTATTTTTAAGATTCTCCAACGCGGCTTCCGCCTGTTTGATTTCGCGCACTGTGGTCTCAATCACGCTTTCAAGCGACGCCAATCGAACCCGCTTGTCTTCAATGTCCGCGATGGTCAATTCTTTCGACTTTTGCAGATCGTTGGCGAACATGGCCAGGGTTTGTGCTTCGATGTCCAACTCGGCAACGATTTCGCCGGTATTGATCCCGGAGTGTTCGGCGGCCTGTGTTCGCGCACTGCGATTGATGACGACCAGCAGCAGGATCAGCATACCCATCGTGCAAATCAAGACCGAAAGAAACGGAAAGAGCGACACGGGGTTTTCCGCCTGTCCGCCTTTCCGCGAACGCCCCTGCCGACTCATGCCGCCTGACCTTTCCCTTTGCCTCGCGTAACGGTGACCGTCTCGGCCTTCGGTTGCGAGACTTGTTTCGAACTCAACAGATGAATCGCCGCCGCCAGACTGTTGAGCGTTTCCTCAAAATACCGTGCCTCGGCCAGCGACGAAAGATTTTTGTTGAGTTGCGACTCAAGCCGGGTGATGTCACCTGTCGCATTGATGACGTCGCGCAGCAATTCGCTTTGATGCACCATGCCCGTTTGAAACTCGCTCAACGCCGCCACGCTCTCGTGGATCGTTTTCGCCACTTCCTGCACTTGCGACTTTGAGCTTTGCATCAATTCCATTTCCGCCTTTGCCAAAGCCTGTGCGTGCGTTTCGATGTTTTCCTTCATCGCCTGGGCAAGCGTCGATTTCATTTGCGTCGCGCTTTCCGAGGCCATTTTTGCGTAACGCGAATGCGACGCACTGATCGCGTGGTCCCAGATGTCGGCTTGTTTTTGAATCAAATCCTGCAAGGTTTCGAGCACCACTTCGATCATCATCCGAACGGCGACAAGCTGGCTGTCCTCACCGGTCGCACTTCGCAAAATGAAACGCCCGCGCAGTTCCCAATCGACAAGTTGCGAAATCTCGTCCAGCATTTTTTGTTCGTCCCGCCACACGGCAAATTGCGTAAAATACACAATCATGCTAAGAGCCAGTGCCAAGGCCGTCGTGTCGAACGCGACGGTCAAACCGTCCATGACCAGCGGCAGCGATTCCTCCAGTGCATCGGGAGTCAGGTTCCCCATCGCCAATGCGATACCGATGACCGTTCCGAGAAAGCCCAAAATGGGAATGGCCCAAATGATGATCTTAGTCAGACCGTAATCGCTTTCGGCCCGCACAAAATCGTCATCGGCCATACACCGTAGGTCATCGTCGAGCCGCTCGGGCGTCCCGGCGTGCCGGATGTTGTTCAAAATCACGCGCAAACGATTGGCCTGCAACGAGTTGCCGTTTTGTGCGATGTGATCGTCGATTTGCGCCATCAACCGCACCGCTTCCGGCGATTCGAGTTTGCGTTCACCGATGGATTCCAGCCCGGAGCCGGATTTCAAGCGGCTCCAATTCTGGCGAACATCGAAAAACTTGATGCAAAGTGCCGCCATGCCCACGAAAAACATGATCGTAATGGCGTATTCGACCGGGTGCATCGAGGTGTAACGCAAGACCGTCGCGTCCGTGACGACCTTGTTGTGAATCATGGCGTAAAATGCAAAACCGGCCAACCCGCCCCAGAGCAGCGATGATCTCGATATCCGTGTGAAAAGCGATCCTAACATGATGCCATGCCTTGATTTATGAAATTCCTTTTCGGTGCTGACAGTGCGTACAGCACAACGGGCGTAATGCCACCTCAACGAATCTTACGAAAAATCGAGAACCGATACCAGAGCAGTTTTCAGGAAGACAGAGAAAAGAACCGGGAACGACATGCCATAGAAAGGTCAGATTCAGCACGCCACCGGATGATACAACTAATCAATCCTCTTACAACCGGAAAGGGTTGATCCCATGAAGTATTTGCCGACAAGTGTCCTTTATTGTATCATTGTTTTTCAAGCTTTCGGTGCGGAACAGGATCACCGGGGGGAGTTTTTCGCCAGGGCGATTCCCTCTACGGAAGGTTTCGTCAATCGTTTGATGACCGATTCCCAATTCCAACCACCTCGCTAAACACAACAAATGGTAACCGTTCACTGATATTTCTTCACCACGATGGGTACGAAGAAATACAAATTTTTTTGTTTTTTCATTTTTTTGTCTTTCATGGCGAAAATAGCCGTAGTATTTGCTGAATACCCCCGAAAATGCCCATTGTTTGTAACTCGATACCTAACTCCGTAATAAATTGGTCTTTTCTCAAAACGAGAAAAAGAGTATATTGTTCCTTTTCGATTTTACCTTTTTCGATTCATGGAGGAACAAATGATCAAGTTGGATTTTACGCAAAAAGACATTGACGAACTGAATTACCTGCGTTTTTATCACCCCGATCCGATCGTGATGAAACGTTGCGAAACCGTTTACCTCAAAGCAAAAAAACTGAAAACAGGACAAATTCACGACCTCACCGGGTTCGATGTCAAAACCATACGTTCCCACTTGCACCTTTACAAAAACGGAGGAATCGAAGCACTCAAACATCGCGAACCCTATCGCCCCAAAGGCGAACTCGACGAACACAAATTATCCATCGAACAGGAATTTCGTGAACGTCCGCCCGTCTCCATCAAGGAAGCCTGTGAACGCATTTTCAAGTTGACAGGCATCCGTCGAAGCGATACGCGCGTCGAAGTTTTTCTCAAACGATTAGGCATGAAGTTTCGTAAAGCAGGGGGAGTTCCTGCCAAAGCAGACCTTGCTGCCCAGGAGGAATTTCTAAAAAAAAACCTTGAACCCTCGATAAAACAAGCGTCGGAAGGCAAGTCCCATTTGTATTTCATGGACGCGGCTCACTTTGTTTGGGGCACGGGGTTTTTGATGGGGATGTGGTGTTTTGTGAGGATGTTCATTCGGACATCGAGTGGTCGCAAGCGTTATAATGTGTTGGGTGCGTACAATGCGATGACGCAAAAATTGTTGACGGTGGTGAATGAATCGTATATTAATTCGGCAACGATTTGCGAGATGCTCAGGCTATTGCGTCGGAGTCATTGGGGCGAAGCGATCACGGTGATTTTGGACAATGCGGCATATCAACGTTGTTATTTGGTTCGGGAGTATGCGATTTTGTTGAACATCCATTTGGAATTCCTTCCGAGTTATTCACCGAACTTGAATTTGATTGAACGGTTGTGGAAATTTGTCAAAAAGCAATGCTTGAACAATTGTTACTATGAAACCTTTGCGGCCTTCAAGTTGGGCATTGATGCCTGTTTGAACGATGTTGACAAAAAATATAAATCACAAATCACCTCGCTGATGACACTCCGATTTCAGGTCTTCAGAAACAACCAAATTTTGGCGGGGTAAGGTAGAACACATATTTTTTCGCAAATGAAAAAAAGTTCCCCCAAAATGTGCTTGGGATGTCTTTTATTAAAGAACTTGTGTATAATATGGGGTTGAAAAGATAAGATTTAAAGAAGAGTGAAAATTTTTCCCACCGTATCGATTTGGCGAGACTTTTTTCATTTCAGCCAATGTTCTCGCCATGTCTGGTTCTACAGTGCCTTCATGACTATTTTTGTTTGCGCTGTCGTTTTAGGAGATTTGCCATGTCGATTACAGTTCATTGTCCCAAAGGACATCACTTGGTCGCAAACGATGATTACGCCGGAAAGACGGGTAAGTGTCCTTCTTGTGGGGCAATCGTGAACATTCCGTTACCGCATACTGAATTTTTGTCAGAAACGGCCATTTTGGGCATTCTGGGGGGGGCTGCACCGAAAAGAAGCAACTCGGCCGATGACCACGGCGATTTTGCGTTGCTGGCTGGCACGATAGCCAAAAAAGTACAGCATGATCCCCACGTGAAGCTGTGTCCCTCCTGTGACCGTGAGATCGACACGGGGTACCACATTTGCCCCCACTGTCATACGTACATTTCCACGTTGAGCGATTTTTGAGGGATTGTTGTTTTGCGGCGGTCACGGCGTGACCACCCAACCTTACCATACTCTCAAAAGCACTCGGGAGCGGTCAGATTTGCGGCATTGTTGCCCGAGGTCAGCAATGCATTGTCGAGAAATCCGCACAATTTGCGTGAACGTACCGGGTGTTGCAGCTTGCGGACGGCTTTGGCCTCAATTTGCCGGACACGCTCACGGGTGACGGAAAAAATTCTGCCGACCTCTTCCAGCGTGTAAGTGTAGCCGTCGGTCAGGCCGTAACGCAGTTTGATGATCTCTCGCTCACGATAGCTCAGTGCCTGTAACACGTCATGTATGCGGTCTTTGAGTGATTCGCGGTTCATTTCAAACAACGGATCGTCTTCACGGTGATCCTTCAGAAAGTCGCCGAAGACGCTTTCCTCATGATCGCTGATCGGTTGGTCGAGCGAAAGCGGTTGCCGCGTCATGCGAATGGCATTATTGATCTCTTCTTGCGTCAGGCCGGAATGCTGTACCGTCTCATCGATGGTCGGTGAAACGCCGTTTTCTTGAGTCAGCTCGCGAGAAGCCGTGCGGATGCGGTTCATCGTGTCGAGCAAATGCACCGGCACGCGAATAGTGTGGCTCTGGTCGGCAATGGCTCTCGTGATGGCTTGGCGAATCCACCAAGTCGCGTAGGTGGAAAACTTGTAGCCGCGGGCGTGTTCGAATTTGTCAACCGCTCGCATCAGGCCGGTGTTACCTTCCTGAATCAGGTCGAGGAAACTCAAGCCGCGGTTCCGGTAACGCTTGGCAATCGAAACAACCAGTCGGAGATTTCCGGCGGAAAAACTCCGTTTGGCCGCATCGTACTTTTTGCGGAGGACATGCATTCTCGCAATGCGACGCCTCAGGGTTCCCGGTGATTCCAATGTCAGCCGCATGTAGCGGCGCAACTCGCTGTGGACGACCTTGATGTGCAGACCGACCAACTCACGACTCCCTGAATCGCCTTCGGCAACATGGCGTTTCATTTCGGACAGTTTATCGTGTAACTGCTGAACCGTTTGATTGATGTTGCAAAGCTTGTCAAGATACGGCTGGAGCCGTTGCGTCCGCAGTTCCAGTTCTGAAATCAACCGGACCGCCCTGAATCGCCGCGATTTCATCCGTTCCCAAGCTTGTCGGCGGTCTTCGAGTGTATGTTTTCGACTAATGGCAACGCGGAAGTCTTCGACATTGCGATCGGCCATCTTGCGGAGGGTTTCGAGATGAATCGGCAAAATGGTGCTGATATGTGCTTTAACCTTGGCATTGGTGACCGAGACTTCGACGGTTCGGTCGAGCCGCAATTTGCCGATTCGGACTTTTTCCAGCATGTCAATTGCGGCACGAATAACGTAATCATTCGACATGATATGCCGCCGATAGAGATGACGGGTCTTTTCGATCCGTCCGGCCGCTTTCAGTTCTTCTTGATGACTCAAAAGCGGAATTTCGCCCATTTGAATCAAATAAATACGAATCGGGTCGTCAATTTGATCGTCACTGCCGGATGTTTGCAAACCAAGATCATCCGCCTCTTCGTCTTCTTCATCTTCCTCGTCTTCACCATCAAATAACAGTTCGTCCTCGTCTTCAAAAAACTTGTAATCCTCATTTTCTGAAGAGTCATCAATGTACTTGCGACTCAGACTCGTGGAAGATGGAAGCGATGTTTTAACAAATTCGTCAAAGGGCAACGACATGAATTCAAGGCTCCGGTTTTGATCGTGAAAAGAGAAAAGACAAGTCGAACGGAAAAGTCTGCTGAAAACGCGTAAGTGGAATTATTCCAAGCATTTGACATGCCACACTCCACTTCTGTGTCGTCATTGAAACGAACGAATCGTACAAATGTCAAAAAATCTGTTCTGTAATTTATTTGTGGCGCGAAAATCAAGTGATGTTTAATTTCAACACACCATTGGGACTTCCAAACAAGAAATGTTGCAAAAAAGTATCATTTGGTACGAAAAAAGTATTGAAAAGTAGCTTATGAACGATCAATAACAATATTGTTGCAAGATACTTGCCAATCTTGTACAAAATCTACGTTTTATCCAATTTGCGTTTCCTCAAGGAATGTTCATTCTACAGTTTTCCAAGGCCATTTCAACTGGTGGAATAGGAAATTTAGAGAAAACAAGAAAAATATACTATCCAATTTTACCTCTTTGACGGATATGATTATTGGCCGCATATCCTAATATCGTTGATTTGATGCAAGAAAGCAGGCAGTGAATTGACCTTGTCAGCAAACATTGTCATAATATATTGTGTTTGCTACTGTGGTCGCATGACATACATTCTTCTATTATTTAAGGAACATAAATCATTATGCCATCCAACACATACACCGGTGCAGAGTTTTTTGTCAAAGAAACTGTTGGGCTTTGTGAGCCACGAGGACTGAAAGCACTTGCAGACACTTCTGAACGGATTTCCCAGTCGAATCTGGAGATGTGCTGGGCGATCGACGATTGGCCGAAGTGGCGGCAAACCGCCCACGACATCAAAGCCTATACGGTGGCAAATCTCGACAAACTGCTCGATCAATTCGCGAAAAACCTTGAGGCCAAAGGCGTCACGGTTCTTTGGGCACAAGATGCCGACGAAGCCAACCGGCTCGTTTTGGAAATTGCGCAAAAATATAACGTCAAAACGGTCGTCAAGGCCAAGTCGATGCTCAGTGAGGAAATCGAACTGAACCACTGTTTGGCCGAACACGGAATCACCGCTCTCGAAACCGACTTGGGCGAGTTTATCATCCAACTGGCCAACCAGCGACCGACGCACATCGTCATGCCGGCATTGCACCTGAAAGCATCGGAAATCGGACAGCTTTTCGCCGACAAGCTGGGCGAACCGTTCACCGCCGAGCATCGCGAGCTGACCATGATTGCCCGTCGTCGTTTGCGCGAGCAGTTCATCGCCGCCGACATGGGCATTTCCGGCATTAATTTTGGCATCGCGGAAACCGGCTCGTTCGCCTTGGTCGAAAACGAAGGCAACATCGGCCTCTCAACAACGTTGCCGAAGGTTCACGTCGCCCTCATGGGAATCGAAAAGCTGCTACCCAAGCTGGAACACTTGCCGTTGTATTTGAATATGCTCCCTCGCATGGGCACCGGCCAAAAGCTGACCAGTTACGTTCACCTGTTCAACGGCCCGACCGAAGGCCGCGAAATGTACGTCATTCTCGTGGATAACGGTCGCACGAAAATGATCGAAGAGCCGGAGTTTCGTTCGATGCTGCACTGCATTCGTTGCGGACTATGCCTGAACAACTGTCCGGTTTACCGCCATGTCGGTGCCTGGGCGTATGGTTGGGTCTATCCCGGCCCGATGGGAACCGTTCTCACCTCGAATCTCGTTGGGTTGGACAAGGCACATGCGCTGCCTTTTGCCTCGTCGCTTTGCGGAGCTTGCAGCGAGATTTGTCCCGTCAAAGTCGATTTGGCCCATAAGATCGTCCGCCTGCGACGTAAAGCAATCGACCAAAAAACGAAAGCGCGCAAATGGCTCGACATTCTCATCTGGAAGGGGTACGCTTGGGCGATGAGCGGCAAATTTCGCTACAAAATGCTTATGACGTGCATGAAAATCGGCATGAGATTTGTGCCGTTTTTGCCGTGGCACCCGGACAAACTCGGACAGTGGACACGAGGCCGCGCCATCCCGGAAATTCCGAAAGAACCCGCCTTTCGGGACTGGTGGAAGAAACGATCGTGAACGACGCGACTTGACATGCAAGAATCTCCTTTGTGTTGACCGACAACGTCGGAGCAGCCAATGCAACGCTTTCCGTCATCAACGCCACCCATCAGAACATGCCGACACGAACAAATTTCGTCGTCATGGTATATATATGGTATATATAACATCGCCAATGATACCGTCCGTGACGCGTTCGAGTTTCAACCGCGCAAGAGATAACAGACGGAATGCATGGCGTGACCGCCGTAATCAAAAATATTCAATTGCGTACAAAATCGCGTTCAATGCCAGTTTGAAGGCATCTTCCTGCGTGTAGCCCTGGCATTGCAACGAGCCGCTCATTTCCTCAAGGGCACAGCTCAGGTCGTAAGGCGACAGCAACACACGCCAGTGACCGTCAAACGTGATGCCTTCCAGTTCGGGTGTAATCGGCATGTTGACGATTTCGGTGCGGCGGCCTTCGATACGTTGCGGCGTTCGCAGCGTCAGCGTCGGCAAGTTGAACCCGCCGCAAGCGTCGGTCAACAACGGGTCATTGGCTGTAAGTTTCGTCAGTTTCCGATTCGGAAAAATCGTTGCCATTTCTCGCCGGAACGATTCGGTAAATGGTTTCGACGAACAAATCGCGTTGACGAAAAGGAAGCCGCCGTTGTCGATGTATCGCCGCAACCGGTCGCGATGGGCATCGGTCATTTCGATGGCGTTGCGACCGTGCATGAACAAAATCGGGTAGTCGAATATATCGTCCTCGTCGAGCGTGATTTTAATTGAACGCACATCAACCGGAAGTTTCATTTGCATTGCAAGCCGGTCGAGCAATTTCGGAATCGCACGTGGTGCCGAGTTCGCGTTGCCTTGCAGGTCGAGCATCGCCACCTGAATGCGATTGCCGCGACCGCCTTGGTAATCGTTGAGTTTTTGTTCCGCCATCGTCGGCATTTCGTACTTGAAACGCGGGCTACGCCCCGTCGCATAAGCCAACACATTCAGCCCGATGCCGAGAGCCGCGTCGATTTGCTCTTGAACGTGTTCGGGATACGGCTCGCCGCGCTGATGAAACCGTTGCAACTCCCACAAACACGACAGCGACGGCGGCACCGGTCGCACGGGATCGGTGCGAATATTGCGATACGGCGGCACATACACGACGCTCGTGCGGCAACCGTAATCAATGCCTTCCAGCTTTCGCATCTGTTCGACCGGAATCGTGATTTCAATCGTCCAAATCGGGTGGTCCGCTCCCAACAACCGCAGTTCGTATTCGGGATCGTTGTCGAACACATCGCGCATGAGTTGCTGGAACCCGACATCAAACGTGTCGTCTTCCGTGTTGGCCTCGGCGAAAATGAACCCGCCGCGTTCGATGTAAGCCCGCAAGTTGTCGGCCAATAGCCGGCGTTGTTGCGGCGTGCCGGTCAGCATGTTCTTGTCGCCGCACAAAAACAGCACCGGCGTTTGCAGCAAATCATCGACGGTCGCGCGGCGGAGGTCGATTACCTGCCACGACATTTCAAGCCGCCAGTGCCGCTCGGCGAATTGCGTCAGGTGGTGCAGGTCGTTCGGATGCGGTTTCCAACTTGAGTCCTCTGCATATTGCCCCTTTGAGACGAGAATCGGTCGGCGGCCTTTTGCAAGAAACAGCAGAGCGTAAGCCGTCGCAATGTGATTATAGGTTTCGCGGGCACCTGCGCCGGTCCAATAGTTGGCGACGGGACCTTTGACTCGCAGTAGCGTTTGGGTTCCTTCGCGGAACCAGTCGTGTTGACCGATTAAACGAAATGCCGAAAGCCGCCCGACGCGCTCAATGCCGTACAGGTAATAGTAGTTCCACTCACCGGGCCAAGTCGTAAATTCCCGCGTCAGCCAGGCAAACCCCTTATTAATTTTATCTTCAACCGGGTTTTCATCCGGTTGGCAACAGTAAATTTTGCCGTCTTGAATGGTTGCCGCCCGACTGCCGAGTATGCCGTTGATCATCATGAGATTGGCCACGCCTGCGCTGGTCATAGTCAGAGAACCACCGAGACTTTCGATTTCTCGATAACGCCAGGAACCGTCGCCATTTTGGCAGTTTTCCATGTAGGTCTTGGCCGCCTGCCAGGTTTCCGGCTTGACAATGGCACCGGCACTTTCGGCTTCATACAATCCGAGAATCGCGTATTGCGTATTCGAGTTGTCCGGCACACCGCCGGAAATATCGTACGCCCAACCGCCGTTGTAACCGGGCGTACCGCTCCCTTTAATCTGAGCCGCTTCGAGCCACGTGACGTTTTTTTGAATCAGCAACTTGTCGCGGTCGGGATCGGCCATCGCCAAGACCATTGTCTGCAAGGCCACGGTATAAACTTTGCTGCCCTCAGGCTGAAATTGCCGCAGGTAGATCAACGCCTGTCTGACCGCCGGATCGTCTTTCGTCAAACCGGCACTCAACAAGGCCAAAGCGCAAAGCGACGACGCACCACATGCATGATCTCCCCACTCTTCCCAGGCACCATTCGGTTTTTGCGTGTTTTTCAGATAGCGAATTGCCCCGTCAATGGCCTCGCGCACTGCGTCGGGGTCAATGTCCTGGCCATGCACATTGTGTATTGTCCCAAACGTCATTCCCGCAATCAGCAGGGCATAAATGAGTGTTTGTTTGAGTCTCATGGTTTTCCTCCCTGATTTATTTTTTCACCGGAAAAGTTATTCTAACAGAATTCGGAAAAACCTGATAGAGCGATCACGTCCTTGTTGCCGAAATTTCGTGCGTAAGGCACGTCATAGTGAATGCGTCCCAGCCGTCTCAATCTCTTGTCATACAACCCCCGGCGCACTATAATGAAGTCATGCTTTTTCAATCCCACGTTGAGTACCCCACCACAACTCTATCCACAGGAGACAACGATGAATCGAACCATGAAATGCTTTTTCGTAGTGACAATGGTCTTTGCCGTGAGTCTGTTCGCTTTCGGACAGCAAGAGATGCCGAAACCTTACGGCGGTACTGCCCCCGATGCACAAATCCCCGATGACGGCAAACTGCGTATCATCTGTTTCGGTGCGCACCCTGATGACGCAGAAATTCGCGCCGGCGGGGCTGCGATTCTTTGGGGACATCGCGGCGACCACGTCGAATTTGTCTCGGTGACCAACGGTGACATCGGCCACTGGTTCCAGGCCGGTGCCGTTCTTGCGAACCGTCGATACCAAGAAGCACAGGAAGCGGCAAAAATTCTCGGCACCACAACACTGGTCTGGGACATTCATGACGGTGAACTGGAACCGAATCTCGAAAATCGCCGAAAGTTCGTCCGGGAGATACGACGCTGGAACGCAGATGTGGTGATCGGACATCGGCCCAATGACTATCACCCCGACCATCGTTATACCGGCGTACTGATGCAAGACTCCGCGTTTATGGTCGGTGTCCCGTTTTTCTGCCCTGATGTTCCGGCCTTGCAGAAAACGCCGGTTTTCCTGTACTCTTCCGACTCATTCCAAAAACCGAATCCGTTCACCGCCGACATTGTTGTCGCGATTGACGACGCCATCGATAAGAAAGTGGAAGCCCTGGTTTTGATGGAATCGCAGTTTGTCGAAGACGGTGCGTTGGGTTTCCGCAACCCGAAAGCGGTGGCAGCGATGACAGACCCGCAAGTTCGTGAGCAGCTTAAAAAAGAGGTTGCCGAACGGTTCCGAAATCGTGCGGCGGCCATTGCAAATCAGTATCGTGCCAAACTCATTGAGTTATACGGTGAAGAGGTCGGAAGGCAAGTCAAATACGCGGAAGCCTTTGAGATTTGCGAATACGGTCGCCGTCCAAGCTTGGAAGAAATTAGGAAAATTTTCCCGATTTCGGCACCGGTAAGCGTCAAATAAAATCAGCGTCCGTAGGGAAAATCAGAGGTCGTAGCGTCAGCAATGGACAAAGGTGTATCCTGATTTTTTTCGCAATCTTACGATTGCGGATATGATGGTTGTTCGTGGTGAAAAAATATATGGGGTGGCCAAAAACTGCTCTTAGGTTTTCGCCAAAAAATCATCGGACAGGATTTACGAGTTCATTTTTTCTGACAGGATTTACAAGATACTCAGGATAGAAGAGATATTTCTTAGGAACCGCGAAGGAATAATTTGTTCACAATATTTTTTTAACGCAGAACTCGCGGAAATACGGAATACGCAGAATTCCGTTGTTTCCGTCTTTCCGTGTGTTCCGCGTTAAAAAACAACGGCTCATGTTATTTTTTCGCGAGTCCTTAGTGACCTCTATCCTCCTCATCATCCTGTCTTGGTATTTTCTGGCGGAGGCCTTATATGACATTTTTCTCCAAGTACCCTGTTACTTATAAGATCACGTTTACGGTTGTCGTAGCGAGAACATTGCGACGGCAGAGCCGCGGCGCTGAGATTGTGTCCGGCTATTTGGGTTGCGGTTCTTTCTTTTTTAAATCGCAAATCTTTTTCACGAAAAGGTTTGCGATTAAAAAATGGCTGTAGGTCATATTTTCTCCTGATAGACCTGAGTTTATGTCCTATATTTATCCATGTTATGTTATAATTAAACAAGAATGTCCCCGGGATGCTATGCGGTTTATGCAAGGGGTTTTCTGGATGTATCAGAAATATTGATTATTGTGGCAGTAATAGCTGTACAAAATTCTTACGTGACCACATTTTGGTTGGTTGACATTTCGCCGCACCACAGCCAGAATAGGCGAAAGATGTTTCCGCACAGCACAAGGCATAATCTGATGGATCGAAGGACGACATGACGACGGCTAAAATAATCAGTTTACGGGATGTAAGGAACTTTGATGCGATCATAGCTCAGAGCGTGGTCTGCCTGCGGCAAGGCGGGTTGATGGTTTTGCCAACCGAAACAGTGTATGGGGTTGCCGCTCTTGCATCGAACGAATCTGCGATCAAACGGTTGATCAACGTCAAAGGTCGTCGGGAAGGCCACGCCTTGCCGCTGGCAATTGCCGGTTTTCAAATGTTGAGCGACTATATTCCGGCACCCGGCGTTTTAGGCACGCGACTTGCCCGACGTTGTTGGCCGGGACCTTTGACGCTTGTACTCGACGGGACGGCGACCGATTCGCAACTGGCACGCTACCCTCAGTCTGTTCGCAAAGCAATCATGCCAGATGGCACAGTCGGTCTTCGTGTTCCGAATTGCCCGATCACACAAGAAATTCTGAACCAATTGGGAGAGCCGATCGCCTTAACCAGTGCCAACCTTTCTGGCGAAAGTCCGGCAACTACGGCGGAAGAGGCCGTGTCGCAATTGGGTAACAAAGTCGATTTGATTCTCGATGCCGGGGAATCTGACCTCAAGAAACCATCAACGGTTGTCAAGGTCGAAGTCGATACGCTCGAAATTTTACGCGAAGGGGCGATCACCTCGGATACGATTGAAAAATTGACCGCCAAACTCATCCTTTTTGTTTGTACGGGTAATACCTGCCGAAGTCCGATGGCCGAAGTGTTTTGCGAGAAGTTGCTCGCCGAGCACTTGCGATGTTCGACGGACGATCTTGAAAGCCGGGGTTACTTGGTTCTTTCCGCCGGAGTCGCGGCAAATCCCAACGGTACGGCCAGCCCCATGGCAAAGGAAGTCATCAGTAATTTCAACCTCAGTCTCGAAGAGCATCAGTCGCAACCGTTGACCGAAACATTGATCCGGTTTGCCGACCAGATTTTTGTTTTGGCGAGGAATCACCGCGAAGCCATTTTGTCGTTTTGGCCGAATGTTGATATGCGGCTCCATGTCTTGCGCCCCGACGGCGGCGACATTGCCGACCCGATCGGCGGCAATTATGATACCTACATGCAGTGTGCGGAAGAAATCGAAAACGCCATCGCCGCACAAATTGACGCTATTGCTGCTGTTTGAAACTGTAACCAGACGCAATCTTACGGTTGCGGCATGGCGGGAGATTGGTCTTCGGGGCATATACGCCTTAGGGCTATCGCCGACAAGTTTAATACCATATGAGCCGTAAAATATTGACCTGTACAAGCATTTGCCGATAGCCTCGCCTTCGTGCGATGGTCATCAACATCATCGGCGGGAAAAGAAAACGTAAGTGGCACCGGCGGCTGCGGCACCGAGCAGGACACCGACAATGCCCGCTAAGACGATGTGAGGTGTCTTGGTCAGGCCGGTGAGGAAATACGCCACTCCCATGGTCGCCATGACGCAGAGATTGAACGCCACGATCGACGACTGAAGCCGTTCCTTTTCCGCTTCCTCGGACATTGGGGCAGCAGGTTCGCGGGGCGTTTCCTCTTTTGGCTTTTCCGTTTTCTTTTCCTTTTTCTTGCTTGCACGGTCGGCCTTGCGGTCAAGGGCCGCCTGTTCGAGAGCTTCGGCGGCGGACATGGTCGAATCTCCACCTCCGCGCACGACAAACTGCTTGGCGTCTTTCGGATAATATTGGGCAATGGCCTCGTTGACCTGTTGTGGGACGCAAATCACCGAACGCACCGGCAGGTCGAACAACATGCGTAACTCTTGCTCAACATCCGGGTTCACCGGTGTCGGCGAAGCAAGCAACAGTTTGCCGTCCGTGACCATGACCGGTACGAAAGAATGTTGCCGGGCCATGAGAGGCGGTATCTGCGGAGCAAATTCCGCGTCCACGCCGATGTCTTCGAGACTGATAAATGGCAAGCCGATCGACTCGGCGTAAGCCAGCATGATCGTTTCCGGCGCGGCCAGTTTGTGTTGCAATGCCGCCTGGTAAACGTCCAAACCGACGGCATCGGCGTAGGCTTTCGCTTTTTTGACTTGCTCCGGCGAGCAGATTTTTCCGGCAATAAGAATGTCTTCAAAGGTTTTCTGCTTCCGTGTACTTCCGCCTGCCCGTCCCAGAGCAGCATCATAATCTGCCTTGCGTTCCGCATCGGTCAGGCAGAGCATCGCCTGTGCCAATTCGTTGAGCAACGCCTGCGACTGCTCGATAAACTCACCGGAAGCGTATTTCTTGATATGGGCGTTGAACTGCCGATATTGCTTGCGGATTAATAGCGTGTTGTCTTCAAAAGACTTGAGCTTGAGAAGTTGGTAGTAATTGAGCGGCCTTTTGACTTCTTCGATTCCCAGCCAGTCTTTGTAAACGTCCAGTGTCATTGAAGAGATATAGGGGATAGGGGTAAGGGGATAGGGGAAAAGGGATAGAGGAAAGGTCTTATCCCTTATCCCTTTATTCAACAACATACTCGGAGGCCAGATGAACAAAGGCTTCGACCTGCTGATCGGTCAGAGCTCCTTTGCGTTCGATGTCGATTTTTGCTTCCTTGTCGGTTGTTTTCTCACGGGCGGTCACAGAGATGCGGCCTGACTTGTCAAAGGCATATGTCACTTCGATGGGCGAACCTTTCGGCAAGTGGTCTGGCAACTCCGTAATACGACATTTTCCGAGTAGCGAACACGCAACCGGATCGGGTGCGTCGCCTTCGAGCACTTGTACGCTGACCCTTACTTGCTCCGGCTTGTTCGTCTGGAAAGTTTGTGAAACCGAATACGGCAGTGTCGTATTTCGCGGTATCATAATGTGGTTGACGGCTTTTTTCGACTTGGGGTCAAGAGCCACAACGCCCAACCCGTGCGAGTTGACGTCTTCCTGGCGGATACCTTCAAACATGCGTTTGAGTTTTTCACTACTTGTGGATGAGTCGGTGCGGAATTTTGCTTCGAGAATGGCCGCGTGAATCGCCGCACCTTTGGCCACCGACGTGTGGGGATCGAGTTCGGTAAAGGGTTCGATTCCGGTCAGTTCCCGAAGCATGTTTCGAACTTGCGGCATGAGCGTCGAACCGCCGACCAGTACGATGGCATCAAGCTGCCCGAAGTGGAGGTCGGCTTGTTCGAGTACGAATTCGGTCGTGTCGGCGGTGCGTTGCAAGAGGTCGGCGGTCATTTTCTCGAAATCATCTCGCGTTATCCGGATGGTAATCGACTTGCCTTCGTGACGAAAAGTGATGTTGATTTCGTTTTTTTCGCTGAGTTGAATTTTCGCAATGTCGCAATCATTGCGGAGAATCTGGAGTGACCTGGCCGACTGGGAAGCGTCGATATTGTGTTTTTCTTGAAATGCTTTCAAAACATGGTCTGCCAGCCGGTCGTTCCAGTCAACGCCGCCAAGTTTGACGTCGCCGTCGGTGGCAAGGACGCGAAAATGGGTTGGCGTGTATTCAACAACGGTCGAGTCAAAAGTTCCGCCGCCGAGGTCATAGACCAAAATACGTCGGGGACGATCCATTTTGGCTTGGGAAACGCCCAGTTCACCGCGAGACCAGGCGTACGTCAGCGTTGCAGCGGTCGGCTCGTTGATGATGTCGATGACGTTAAAACCGGCGATGCGTCCAGCATCCTGAGTCGATTTGCGGCGGGTATCGTTGAAATAGTACGGTACGGTGATGACTGCATTCCCTATTTCGCCGATTCGTTTTTCACCATCTTGCTTGAGTTTTTTCAAAATGAGCGACGAAATAAATTCCGGCGTAATCTCGCGACCATCGAAAGTACGTTTGTAACTTGAGACCCCCATGTGTCGCTTGATGCGTTCGACGACGTTTTCCGGGTCTTCCATAGCGGCTCGGTTCCGGTTTGGTCCGACGATAACGTGTCCCGACTCGGCCAAGAGAATCAGACTGGCGGTCTCCACATCATCGTCTTCATTTTCGAGCGGGACAGGCTCCCCATTTTCGCCAACCTGCGCAATTGCTGAAAACGTTGTTCCGAGGTCGATTCCGACGGTATTACCCTTTTCAAAATTCATGGTGGCACTTTCCACAGTAAATGAGGTTGACAAATCAATTCATTGCCGACAACAGGATAGCGAAACAATAATCTCGAGTTTACGCAATCCTTATTATAATAATATACCAAGCAAATTGCCACTGAAAATCCTGACAAACGCAGGAAAAATGATAACTTGGGGAAATAATTGCGAAATATGCATCGCTACGTCAAGCCGATACTGCCAAATTCCGAATAATATTTATACACTATATCTTCGATCTGCACGACAATATTTGGAATGATGGCGCTTCCATGCTGATTTCACCGAAAGCCACGGATACCATTTATCAAGCGGTTCTTCATTTCCTGAAGGAACAAGGGGTTACAATCACAAAACCTCTACAGCAGCATGTTCTTCTCCGTGACAACATGTTTCTCGGTTATCGATTTCAAGGGGCAAATCTGCAAATTGACTGGTTGGCTCAACATAACGTACTTGTCGTCACGGATTATGATGGCAGAATTCTGACACAAAAACAATTGTCGTCGCAAATATCTGAAGAAAATGGTTTGCCCTCTGATGGTACACAAAATCCTCTTGCCGCATAACTATCTGGCGACAAAATAGCGAGTATAGGAAATGTGTAGCAATCACTGTATGGCATCTTGTAATGATTTTTTTGATTTTAACGTAATTATGATAGCTTTGATGCCGATTAAAAGCATGGTGGTCAAGACTTCACGTTGAATACCAGTACAAATCTCAGAATAGTAACGTAAACTATTTTGTAAAAATTTTATGTCCGTTGAATATTTTGCCAAGTTGGTAATATGGACGCGTAAGATTTTATGTCAGAACAAGAAAAGGACAAAAGGAAAATGACAAAATTCGTTGTGACTCCCATTTTTGCCGCAGTAATTCTTGCGGTTTCGACATGCGTTGTATGTGCCCAAACCTGCTCGCCGTGTGGGCCTTCGGGCTTCCCGTCCTACCAGCAGTTTTGCGGGCAAAGTTATGGTAACTCGTGCGTTGGACCAAATATTTTCAGCGACAAAATGGTCAGACCGTTCTGCCATTCCGCATCACCGTGTTTCGATCCCTGTGCTTCCTGTTGCGGCATTGGCGGAGGCGGATGCTTGGGAACGCTGGGGGCGCTTTTTGGACACCATGTCAACTGTGCCGGCCCGGACAGTTACACCTACACACCGGGTTACGGTGCTAATGGTCAAGGACTTGCTCCCAGTTGGGGACGCAGCTACGGTGCCGGCAGCGGGCAAGGTTATTCCCCCTCCTACACGTACCGCTCCCCGAGAGACTTCCTGAATCCGAATCCCCCGAGTATCGGTTACTGATACTTCCTGCTGAAAGCTAAATTTGAGGAGACTTTCGGGGGTTCCTTTTTTATATACTTAGGAAACTGTAACAGAATAGCCTTGACAACAATATTTTTCAACGCAGAACACGCGGAATTCCGTTTTTTTCGCGTGTTCTGCATTGAAAAATATTCCTGATTCCGCCGTTTTGAGTGGCGGGTGGAGTGACGATCAATGACTAATTGCAAACTATTGAAAATAAAAGAGTTAGAGAGTATATATCCTCGAATGTAATACTGATTGTTTTACTGGAAAATGGAATAATATCACGATATTTGTTTACGGCTACATCACATTCCGAACAAAGCAACGTGTCATAAATTACCCATTTTTATATTTTTCAATTGTGTACTTTCCTATTTTTCCAAATAAGCCGCCACTTAAAACGGCATAACCAGAAAAAAAATTCTTGCTTGCAGGAGGAGACTGTCGAACTTGGGATAGTAGTTTATTGTCATATCGTGAAATATTTTTTCGCAAAAAATACCAGTTGAATTTCATGTTGCGCTACTCCTAACCATTTCTTTGTTTGACAATCCAGTACCCACCTTTTGCCGGTCCGACGCGATCGATGATGCCCAGCTTTTTCAAGATGTGAATATTTGCCTCGACATTTCGTGAGGCAATACCGATTTCCTCCGCTATTGTTTTTGCACTGATTTTCGGATTATTGCGCATCATTTCCATGATCTGTATCTGAGTATTATTTATCGCAATGTTATCTCCGACGCTATCTCCGATGTTACTACCGTTTTCACCGATGCTATCACCGATGTAATCACCGACGTTTTCACCGATGCTATCACCGTTTTCACCGATGTTATCATCGCCATCTGGCGTAGATAATTCACCGAAATGGAGACGCTTTAATGTTACGATAAAAGACTGTTCCGTAGATCGGAAAGACGGCACAACATCATCGGGATACTCGCCAATGATTTTACGCAACCCGCTCCCGCGACGCTCCATGAGTTTCAAACGGCTGAGGAGGTCGCAAATCACGGGGTTTCTGCGAATGGACGGAATGTCGTTGATGTTCAAATCCTGAATGCGTTTACCGTCCGGCATCCCGCCCGGCGAGACAATTTCAAGACGGTCGTCATACATATCGACGTGAATTTCGCTGCCCTGGATTTTGTAATCGCGATGAACGAGTGCGTTGACCAATGCCTCGTGAACGGCTTCCGGCGGATAGTCGGGCATTTCGATTCTGCCGGTGCCGGTCTTTTTCCACTTGACCGATGAATTGTGCCGGACAAATTTCAACGAGTCGGCAAGCAGTGAAACCACGTTGCTTTGGAACTCATCGTTGTCAAGCGCATCGACATGCAACCCGCCTTTTTGCAATCCGTTCCATCGGGTACAAAAGACCCGCGATTGATAAATCGGGCATTGATCGGCAAACAACGCACCCACGAATGTCAACGTATCATCACCGGACAACATTCCAAACGAATGATAATCTTTCGGTTTCTCGACTGCGTTATTCGTTTTTTGCCTGTACGTTGCCTCAAACAACGTGAAACTGTAATCGGAAAGCCGGTACTTCGTTTCCAATGCGTCAAATGTCTGGTGACGGCCTTTGAGAATCAACTCGTTGAGAATGGAAGCCGGTGCCGGTGCGGATTCATTGCCGACGCGATAATACGCAACCTTGTTGCCGTCACCGGAATAATAATACGGCGTGTTAGCACCGCTTGGAACATGAAGCCGCAAAATGTCCTTGTCGGCTACATGAAGAATCTCAAGAAAAACATGAACGGCAGGATCAATACGCACTTTGATAAACTCGCTGACTTGATCGACGACCTTCCGTGCGTTCGACAGACCGACGGGCACACCTTCATCAGAGACGCCAAAGTAAATGCTTCCCCCAACGCCGTTGGCAAACGCACTGACGGTTTTCAACCAACTGCGGGGCTTGTTTACTTCGACGGACGATTTGAATTCATATTCCGTCGCTTCGGTGAGTAGAAAGTGGTTTAGTGTCGGCATAACAATACGTCATCATTCACATTTTTGACCAATCTATACAACGGGCAATATCAGGGTCCATGTTTTCCGCATCACCATCAATGATTGTCAATTTTGCATCAATGTCCTTGAGTGGGGCATCCTTGTCATCGTTTTCGGCTACACCCAGCCCGATACTGACCGCCGTGCCGTCGTAGCGAATGGATGTGGGACGAAGCCCCATTTGCTGCAACCAATCCGCTGTTGACCCACCGGCGATAGTGCCGAGCATTTGCTCAATACTCTCATTCGCCTTCACAGGCAAATTGATTTCTTCCTGCTCAAGCATGGGAAGGTATTCGGCGACACATTGCTCAACGATGTAGGAGACACTCCGCCCCTCTTTTTCCGCAACAAGTTTCAATCGTTCCGTCAGCTTGATGTCAAGCTACATGGACACGATTCGCTTTGAAATATCTTTTAACCGTACCGCCTAAATTACGACGGCCTCTCTAAGGCTTACGCTTCGTGCTCTGGTTCTTCGTCGGCGGTGACACCTTCCGGTGGCAGTTCGGGGTTGGTACGGCGGTACAGCATCGTTTTTGCGTAAATCAGTTCGACGAACATCAAGTAAACCGTCGCAAGAAAACTGCCCGCCAAACCGCACATCAGCCAGAATAACAGGGCAAACAATAAATGCAAAGTCTCATCGGATGGACCAGAGGTTGTATAGAATGTTTTTAAATAAATCGTTTCAAATACATTGACAAAGCGGCTCAACGTGAGAAACATCCCGCAGAACAGGCCGCTCCAGAAGCCGCAACATTGGTAGCAAGTGAGGATGTCGAGCAGGAAACCTGACCAGGTTCGGCGATCTTGCGGTGTACGTGCCCGCCGTTCCAGCCATTCGCGAAACGGCGCGAAAATTTTTCCGTCCACAAGAATTGCGGTTAGTCCAACCGTCGCCATGCAAAAGATTATAAAATCGACCATGATAAAACCTCCTGTTTGCGTTCAAATGGGATACAAAATCTGCGCGTCACAGGGTGATGCGGCTAACGTACCCCATTGTTACAGGGTGACGCAGCTCACATTCCCGGCGGCGGTCACGGCGTGACCGCCCTACCACGTCACTCTGCGTTCTGTACTCTGCGTTTACCTCACGACCCAATACGCGGAATCGGCGGGGGCGTTGTAATATTTCAGCGTTTCGTCGTCGAAAACGGCGATAATCATCTGAAAACCGCCCGATTCCTGTACCGTGAGAATCTCTTCGCAACGGCTTGCGACGACCTGAATGCCCATGTCTTGCAACACGCGATACGCCTTGCGGAACACGATGTACATTTCCATGAGCGTCGTCGCGCCGGAGCCGTTGATGAGCAACATGACCTTATCACCCGACTTGGCCGAAACGGCGGCGGCGAGTTTTTTGACCATCGTTTCGGCGGTGGCGTCGGCGGTGGCAATCGCCTGGGGACCTGTCCCGCCGCCTTCACCGTGTTGTCCCATGCCGATTTCCATCTGATCGTCGGGCAAGGTCGAAATGTACTCGCCCGATTGCGGGTGCGTCGCGGTTTTCATCGTCACGGCCAGCGTCGCATTCCGCTTGCCAAAACGTTCGGCAACGGCCAACACCTCGTCGAGTTCCAGTCCCGCTTCCGCTGCGGCGCCGGCCACCTTGATGAGCGGAATGCATCCGCCCAGCCCGCGACGGTCTTCGACCGGAGCGTTCGCCCCGGGGGCAATGTCGTCGTAAGTCAAAATACTCTTGACGTTTATGCCTTCTTTTTGCGCCATTTCGAGTGCCATATTGCCGTTCATGACATCGCCGGCATGGTTGAGAATCACGAGCAAAATGCCCTTGTGATCTTTGAGCATTCGCATCGCTTCGAGAATCTTCGGGGCACCCGGTGCGGCAAAAATGTCCCCGACAACCGAAGCGTCGAGCATTCCTTCGCCGACGTAACCGCTCAATGCCGGTTCGTGACCGGCACCGCCCAACGTGACAATGGCCACTTTGTCCGTCGTTTTCGGCTTCGCCCGCATGACGATTTTGCCGGAAACAAGTTTGACCTTATCGGGATATGCAAGCGTGTAACCTTCGAGCAATTCGGGTGTTAAATCTTGCGGATCGTTGATGAATTTCTTCATGACCATGTGTTGGTTCTCCTGTGTTTAATGGTAAGGGGTAGTGTGGAGTAACTCGCCACTCGTATCTGGCTACTCGACAAGAATCTCTGGCATCATAACAAAATTGATCGCGGATTGGAAGACTTGGCGGAACTAATTTTCTGTAAAAAACAGGCAGTTTTTCCCGTTACTTTTGATATTTTTGCGGCATTTTTCCCAAATTCCGGGGTTTCATATTTAGTTTGTGTATCGGCTGATATATAATAGACATACTGCACTTGAATCGATAATAGCACAATATTCAACGTGATGGCAGATTAAAAACATGGAAATTGGCGATATTCTTGTACAAAAAGGTCTGATCGACGGGCCAACGCTCTCCGACCTACAACAGCCGAACTTTAGCGGTTTGCGGCCTGACCAACTGGCCGTCGAACGTGGGATCGTGCCGGAAGAAAAAGTGTTGCTCGCACTGGGGGACGAGTTCGGCATTGATTACGTTGACCTGGCCAAAATCGAAATCGACCCGGGCATACTCAAAAAATTCCCGACGCGGTTTATCCACCGCGAGCGTCTTTTTCCGATTGAATATCATAACGGTTCGATCACCGTGGCCGTCAGCGATCCGCTGAACCTGTACCCGCTGGATGAAATCGCGTCGATCACCAGTCGGCAAATCACGCCGGTGTTGGCTCTCAAGAGCGAAATCGACAAGCTGATCAAACGACATCTCGGTTTGGGCAGCGAAACCATTGAGGGACTCGTTGCGCAAAAAGAAGAAGAGGCCAAAGAGCACGACATCGAACTCTTGGGCGAGTTGGAAACCGACGGTTCCGAGTTGTCTGAAATGGCGCGTGAACCGTCTGTGATCCGCCTTGTCAACGAGGTCTTCCTCGAAGCGATCGAGGCACGGTCAAGCGATATTCACATTGAGTCGGAAGCCAATGGTCTGACTATTCGTTACCGCATTGACGGCGTGTTGCACATTCAGCCGTTCCCGCCGGAGATTCACCGTTTTCAGGCCGCGATCATCAGCCGCTTGAAAATCATGGCCAAGCTGAACATCGCCGAACGCCGTTTGCCGCAAGACGGTCGCATCCAACTCAAATACAAAGGCCGCGAAATCGACGTCCGCGTGTCGGTCATCCCGATGATCCACGGCGAAGGCATCGTCATGCGTCTCCTCGACAAGGAAGCGATGGAGTTTTCGCTCAAGGGGTTAGGCATGAACCCGAATATTTACGCGACGTTTTCCGATCTGATTCGCTTGCCGCACGGTATTATTCTGGTGACCGGGCCGACCGGTTCCGGGAAAACGACGACGTTGTATAGTGCCCTGACCGAGATCAAAGACGCATCAACGAAGATCATCACGACGGAGGACCCGGTCGAATACCGACTCGAAGGCATCAGCCAAATTCAGGTACACACAAAAATCGGCCTGACCTTTGCGGCTTCGCTTCGCAGTATTTTGCGTCACGACCCGGACATTTGTCTCGTTGGTGAAATCCGCGACCTCGAAACAGCGGAAAACGCGGTTCAAGCGGCTTTGACGGGGCACTTGGTTTTCAGTACTTTGCACACGAACGACGCCGCCGGAGCATACACCCGATTGATCGACATGGGCGTCGAGCCGTTTCTCGTGTCCAGTTGCGTTGAGGCGGTGATGGCCCAACGTCTGGTGCGCAGACTTTGCCCTCATTGCAAAGAGGAATATATTCCCGTGCCGGATGAATTACCTGATGACTTCCCATTTGAGGTACTTGCCCAGCGCGGCGGACGGCTCTTCCGACCGACCGGTTGCCGCGAATGTCGCTATGTCGGTTATCGCGGTCGAAATGGGATTTACGAACTCATGGTCACCACGCCTCCTGTGCGACAATTGGCCGGTGAAAACGCGACCTCATGGCAAATCAAAAAAGCCGCCCGAGGCGAGGGAATGCTCACGTTGCGTGACGACGGCTGGCTCAACGTTCTCAGCGGCAACTCGTCAGTCGAAGAGATTGTCCGTGTTACCAAGCGTGATATCAGCGATGATTCGGCTGCGAAATAATTTGGTCATCGCGGCTGCGCAACCCTGCGATTGTGTCTCTGAATTTCGTCATTGGGCTTTTGCCGGTAAGTTTTATACCCAAGGTAAAGCTGCTACGCCGTGGCCGCCGCAATGTATGGGTGGGGATGTTTCTTTTTGACGAAAGTCTATTCAGCAAAAAAGCTCTCAATCAAACCGATAAACACGAACCCGCAAGAGTCGCGGTTTACCGGGGTCGAGAAAAAGATTGCTTCGGAAGGACGGAACTTTTGCCCGCCAATTTGCTCCGCTTTCGTCGCCGTTCAATCGAAGTTCCGGGACGAAACGTCCGTTTTCAAAGCGTCCCATGTCGATGGAAAGAATGCCCGTGTTGCGCGGACCGGAAATTCTGGACCCGAAACCGATCTCGAAACCTTGTCCGATGATATAGAATTCCTCGTTGTTCTCTTCACTTTGGATGATGAGAGCCGCAGGTTTGGCATCGCGCGGCAGGCCATCGTCGATGTACTTGACGACGACGTTCCAATCCCCCAAAACGACGACTTCTTCCCGGTTCGGCGGTCTTGGTGGCGAACCGTCTTGAGTAGGAACAGGCACCCTCTTTTCCTGTTCGTACACTGCCGTCATTCGCGGAGTTCCCTGAGCCGCTCCGATTAACGACGAAACCTGTTTCAAGAGGGCATAAACGTCCACAATCGGATGATCGTCCGGCGTACTCTCAATGCCGAACGGAGCGAAGCAAAGGCCATGATGTTTGCCGAATACCCAATAGGCTCGACCGGCGGCATCTTCGCCCCGGTGTGCTTCGGGAATCAGGAGTGGGTTGTCATTCCGGGAATACTCTTCGCAAATTCCCTTGAAATCCGGCAGATAAATGTCCGGGGCATAAGCATCAACCGCAGGGGCGGCGGCTTGCCAAACATCCAAAACATGCGCCACAGGACCGCCGCTGGGATAGGTCCCACTGGCGGGTTTGTCGATCAACCAAGCGTTGACAAACATCGGCAACGGATATTCCGCCTTGCCTGATTGGATGATGTGTTGGACATACAAGGCGTAATGCCATGTCGAAAAAATCTCATCGGCATCAGGTGAACCGCCAAAGACTTCGCTCCATGTTCCGGACGTTGCGAAATTGCTTTTTTCCCAACGCTTCAGCATTTCGGGATGGAGTTTGTCCTTATTACGCTCCAGATATTCCACCAACTGCCCCGGAACGTTTTCACGGAAATGGCGGTCGGCTTCCTCGGACAGATCACGGATTTCCGGTTTGATACCGAGTTCGTTTTGAACTTGCACCATGATAACCGTGTTTTCCTCTGAATCGATTTCACCGATGCGTCGCATCAAGGCGGCAAACGCTTTGGCATCGGCGTTGCGGTTGGTATCGCTGAAGGTTGAAAGAATATCTTTCGTGTTACGGTTGCTCGATCCCTTGGCACGGGGAAATCGTACTGTGTCCCGTTTCACCCAATCGGGCGCGTAACTGGAAACGCCGTTCTTCCAACTTGCGAACCACAGAAGCACCAGTTTCAAGTCGTTTTCCCTTGCCTGGCGGATCAAACCGTCAACGAGAGTGTAATCGTATTTGCCTTCTTCCGTCTCAAACTGTTCCCAGGAAATGGGCAACAAGACCGTGTTCAGGTTCAGTTTCTGTAATTTCGGCCAGATTTTTTCCATGTATCCCAAGTTCGAGGAACTGGAATTGTGCAACTCGCCGGCAATCATAATGAACGGTTTCCCATCAACGATCAAGCGGGTTGCCGTGCCGTACTTTTCCAAACGGGGAATCTCAGCCAGTGCGAGACTGGTCGAAATGAGGAAACAACTCGCAACGAACAATATTCGGTAACATTTTTTCATACAATTCTCCTTTGTGATTTATTCAAACACCCAATTTCCCCACAGCGACGGCGTGAGTTGTGCTTCACTTGGAACGTCTGCCGTAATCGCGGTCGCTTTGTTCGACCAATAAACCCTTGCGAGCGTCGAAAAGCCGTTGCCGCGCAAAACGCCAATGTCTGCTTTGATTTTTTGACCGCTCTTCGGCGTTAAACCAAATAGCTCGAGCGGTGCCGAAATTTCGAACACGCCGTCCCGATTACCCGCCGCGAAGTCGATTTTGTCCGTTACGTCTTCGACGCTGTCCAGCGTGATTGTCCGCCACGGAGACGAAAACGGAACCGGCTTCTCCGTTCCCGGCACAACGGCGCGGTACAATACCGCTCGCGGCTTTTTATCAACGAGCGTTACGAGCAACCGACTGTCACCTGCCACCGGATCACGCCGGTTCGTATCGGCGTTCGGATTCGCGCCGATCATCACGTCGAGGCAACCGCCGGTCTTGAACAACGCTTCCGGCAACTCGCCGTTGTTGTTGAGCAGATCGGGCAGGTTGGTTCGGAAAGCCACAACCAACCGGTCTTTCACAATACACGCTGCCGCAGTCATGTCATACGGCTTGCTGTCGCTGTTGAAATTCGCTGCGACACCGCTCCGGTCGATGATTCCCCAATCGGCACCGGCCCAATCGTTGAGTTTGCCGTCAATGACCATCTCATCGTTCCGCAAGGGAACGCGCAACGTTGGTTGCCCGATTGTCTGTTGTCGGCGAAGTTCCGAATCGACGAGCCAAGTGTTGGCTTTTGCAAGGTTGGCTTCCGTAAGCGTCAGGGCAAACGGTTCAATGGAACGTAGCGTGTCGAGACCGTCAATTCGAACAAGGGCGGAGTTTGCCCCGTCGATGAGATAAACCCTGCCGTCCGGCGTTTGCGTGATGGATGGCCAGAAGTTCTCATCGTGAAGCGTCAGACCGCCGACTTCCATATCACGCACGGCAACGGGCATCGACCACGTTGGTGCCGTTCGGACATCGTGAAACAATTCCGCAACGTACAATCCGTCGCTCGTCATCAGGTAAATATTCCCCATGTTGCCGTTCATCGCAAAGATCGGATGCACAGCCGTCGTACTGTAGGGAACCCGGACGAAATCGCCGAGCAACCGTGTTACACCGATCAATTGTCCCGGTTTGTACGGCGTTGGAGCTTCATGCGAAGGATGTAAGCCCGGCCAGGGATTCGGGTACTGCCACATCGCTTTGCCATTCCAAGTCCCGCAAACCGATTCCGGTGCGAACGGATCAAGACCAAGCGTCAATACTGTCCGGTCACTGGCCTCGTCATACAACGCTTGATCACCGCCGGATGAACGCGGGGGATACACGCTTGACGCAACCTCACGGCATGATTGGAAATCAAACACGGGAACAACGTCTTTCCATTCCAACACTTCGTACATGACGGTCTTGTTGACAGTCTTGGCCTCGTTTTGCTTAACGTCGTTAATTCGCGTTGCAATCAACCGAAGAATTCCGAACGGACAACTGACTGTGATTCCGCCGGAGGAACCGATCTCGAATTGGACTTCCTCCGGCTGCATTCGACCGTCGTTGTTCAAATCGCACCAAAGAAAACGGCATTGGTTGGCGTGTTGGTCTCTGTCGAGATTGATTCCCGTTGGGATTTTCGCCAGAAATTCGTCACGCTTGAAGATCGACCAGTTATGCACGGAACCGAAAGCCGCAACGATTCGGGCGCCCCCTGTTTGCGGATCGTCGTACCAAATACAGGCAATCGGCGTTCCGTTCGTCGGGTTGTTGTTGAAACAGTTCGTCAAGTACCGACGGCCATCAACATAAAACGGTGCTTCGGGAAAACCTTGGGAACCCCAGCCGTCGGGGATGTCGAGCGTTGCGGTTTCCGGACGGAAAAGGACGCGAACCAGTTTGAACGTTCCGGCAGTCCAATCGAGTTTGAATTCCATACCGTGATAATAGAACAGTGTCGGATCAGCCGGATCAAGTTTTCCGCCGCCGCCGTACTCCGCCGGACCGTAGAATGCCCGTATCAATTGGCCGTTCAGCGTCCAAACGGAGACCCGTTTCGGTTGGAAGTCGTGCTCCGTGACCCAAAGTCGTCCGGCATCGTCGATGGCCATTCCGGCGGGATTGTTCATACGGAGTTCGTCGTAAGGCCCTGCCGCCGGTTTGCCCGTCTTGCCGATGATGCGAAGCTGCTTGCCGTTGCGGTCAAACACCCGAACATGATGTGAATTGCCGTTTTCCGAAACGTAAATATTTCCTTCGGCGTCAAAGGTCAGCGATTTCGGGTTGTCTAGATTTTCAATGAGCGATGCCAAATCGTAATTCTCGCCGCTTTTGGGGCGTTCTTTCAAACGGTACAACGTATTGCCGCAAAGACAATAAAAGTTGCCGTCCTGATCGAAGGCCACAGCACCGGGGTTCTCCCAATCGACCGTATCCAACACCTTGCCGTCTTTGACGTCGAGATACACGAGTTGATTGATCTTTGACAAGGAAAGAACCGCCGCGCCGTTGTTGACCGCAAAGCCGCCGAGATTCGGTCCCCAATCGTGTTCGTTGGTACCGGATGCCTTAGGTTTGAACGTATATTTAACGCTGGTAAATCTTCCGTTCGGCTGCATGGCGGAAACGCGGATTTCGCAATCCTGATTCTTTTCCTGATTATTTGAACTCGTTCCCCACGCGGCTGCAACGTACATGAGGTGGTCTGCAACACGGTTGTTCCCGAGATCACGGGCGAGGTATTGCGCCCCCGTCCATGCACCGCCGACCCAGCCGACACCGCCTTTTTTCGTTGCGGTGATACCTTGTTCCTGGTCTTTCTGAACGTCAAACCAAGCGAGACCGTGTCCGCCTTCGCTGACGTAACTTCCAAGATACACGAGCGGTAAACCTGTCGGCGAATTTTCCGCCGGAACCCAGAGGGCACAGGACGGCGGCGTATGGTTCGTGAGCCAGCCGCCGGTTTGATCGGCTGTCGGCCACGGCGGTGTGCCCTCGTTGTAAACGGAAAACTCGTAGTGCAACGACAACGGCTTGCGATACAGGCCGCGAACGACGTATTCACCCGGTTCGACGAGCCGCTTCGGAAGATTGTATAAACCGTGCCGTGCCGCCTCGTTGTCACGGAGGAAATCGTCGCTGCCGTCCCAATACACGATGTTTTCTCCTTTGGGAAACGGTGTGTCGGCAACGAGATTGCAAATCCGTGTTCCGTCCGGCTTTTCGATCACCAGCGTCACGACCGCATCTTCGGACAGTGTAAACCGAATCGGAATCGGCGGCTGGTCGGTCTCATTGCGTTTCGGAATCAAAGCGGTCGGGTCTTGTCCGTCTTTCAGCGGAGCGAAGGCCATCAACTCGCCGAGCCAAACACGTTTGCCGTTTTGAGTACGTCTGACCAAATGCTCATGGTCTTCCTTCGTCACGGCGGTAATTTTCAACCGAACGGCACGGGTTGTCACAATGTCGCCGAAGTCAAACCACTCAGGAAACAAGTACGGCACATAGCCATTTCGCAAATCGTTTCGGGAACAGACCGTTTTCCAATCGGCGGCATCGATTGACTCGTTGGGGTGTTTGTCGTTCGGCCCGACATAGACCAAGACATCGGCGGCACCAAAACCCGTCCAGAGCGTACAAAGTCCCCGAAGCGTCACCGGTGCGTCCCAAAGGAGTGTGACGTATTCCGGTCGTTCGGCGGAAATCGGCAGTTCAGCCCCATTCGGGCCGTTGTCCCATGCCGCCCAAACGCCGTTGTTCGTTCCGTCGTTGATGCGGTCGGAGTATTGGCTTTGGCCGGTCGCAACACACAGTGCCGCCGGCGCGAGGTTGGCGAAACGCTGCCCCAACACATAAACTCCGCCGAGCCAACCGGCGTAAGATTTGTCGGCAGGCTTGGCAACGTGCTTGAATCGAATCGCGTTTGTCGTTGCGCCTTCGGGAAAAACCCAAGCGGCGTAGTCATCGCGTCCGAACCCATCTTTGGCATCGCGGAACAACTTGTCGGAAACCAACCTGCCGGCGATCCATTGTGCGTCGTCATCGAGATGACCCGGCTGACCGTTTTTCAGGACACTCGGCTCAACGGAACCGCGAACGAGCAGCGTTCCGACGGCAACCGGTTCTTTGAGCATCAGTCGCAGGTAACGCGGTCCCGGCGTTTTGGTTTGCCCAAATTCGAGACCGCCGTAACCGGTGGGCGTTGTTTGTGAGACCAGGATATGGGAAAGGCCGCGTTCCTGTTTTAGCGGCGATTCCGTTCCGTCAACCCATTCGACAAGTTCCTGACCGTCGATCAGATTGTGTGAAACGGGTGTTTGGAATACCCCCGAATCGGCATAAGTTGCGAGGGTGATTCCGATACAAAAAGCCAAGACGATAAAAAAAATGAAGCGGTGTTTCATGGGAAGAGAATAGGGTAAGGGGTTCTGATTACGCTTGCAATGCTCCGATTAGTGTCACGGGTTCATATTGCACATTTGCTTCCTTTTCGTCCGCGTCGGACATGGCAACGAAATTTGCGTGATAAATCGCACAGAGTAACAAATCGAAGTGGACGTTTTCCGGCAGTCCGTGGCGTTCGATCAACGGAACGGCCAGGAGTGCGGCGATGTGTTCACGGCGTCGGGGCGAAATCGCTTTGCGGCGATGCACGTAAAGTGCCAGCACTTTGAGCGTTTCCGAAGGCAGCGCAATCGGTGGTAGTTGTTCGGTAACGCGAACAATGTCAGGATGCCTGAACTGCACTAATTCGTGACGCCCGTAGGTGTTTTCATCGACAATGACCATTGTACCGCCGAGGAGGTCGCCGAAACGCTGGAATCGCTTGTTGCACATCATGACGACAAATGCAACACCGCCGCACATAAACGGTTGTAAATCGGCAAAACGCATTATATTGCGAATAAACGCCTGAAAGGAATTGATCGGTTGTCCCCCGGTACTCAAAACGCGGATACCGAGCAGTCGTTTGCCGGGCGTTTGGCCGTTCCAAACGGTTTCAAAGAACGCACCAAGAAACCAATAGAGGAAAAAAAATAAAATGAACAAAATGGCCAGTGCCAAACCACCCGGTAAAAACAGGTACGAAACCAAAAACATTAACACGCATGCAATCAGCAGGACAAGTATCCCCAAGACCATCATGTCGATACAGTAGGCGATGGCACGCTGAGACAGCGACGCCAACTGGTAAGAGAAAGCGATATTCTCCGGCGTGACGATCCGAATGACCGTGTCGAGTTGGTTGGCTTGTTTGCGGTGAGGGCTTTGCATAATGGATTTGATTATCGAATAAATTTACTGAAAGCGGGACAGGTCTTTCAACGCCTCATAATCCGTTGCCGAAGCGCAGGCACCTTGCAGACGCGTGGGTTTGACGCTACCGCCGAGGATCATGTCGCCGTTGCCGATCAGGCATTCCGCCCCCGGTTCGTCGAGAATGATTTTGCTGTTTGCCTGGGACGTGACCTTCATGGCGATTTTCACTTGCAAATTCGCCTTAATAAGCGGTGAGATGACTTTCGCTTCGGGGCGTTGCGTGGCCAAAACCAAGTGAAAACCCGCCGCGCGACCTTTCTGACCGAGACGCTGTATGGCGAGTTCCAGTTCCTTATTGGCCTTTTTGTCGATCATCAAGTCGGCGAACTCGTCGATGATCGCGACATGGTGCGTCAACGGACGTTGCGGGTTGGCAATGTTATACGCGGCGATGTCAAAACACTTTTCCGATTCCAACAGGCAATAACGTTGTTCCATTTCCTCGACCAACATGGTGAGCCGGTCCAAAGCCGGTTGTGCGTCGCAAATCAACTCGGCATCAATGCGTTCCAGCGGAAATTTCATGAACGTCACCCGTTTCGGATCGATCAGCGTAAACTCCGTGCGAACACTCGGGTTGGCCAGGCAAAGCCCCAGTACGAGCGATTGCAGGAGAACGCTTTTGCCGCTTCCGCTGGTTCCGCCGATGAGAATGCTCGACATGGTGGGGTCGGCGAAATTGAGCCAAAATGTCTTGCCGTCGATTGCGGCACCGATCGGCACGGCAACGTCGGAATCCGGTCGCGTTACTTTTCCCTCACGAATCAGCGGCGAGAGCAACAACGGCTTGATGTTCTTTCGTGGAACATCGACGCTGACGTATCCGCTTTGCGCCTGAATGAGCGGCGGATTGGCCAAATCAAGACCGACTTTCATATCGTTGGCCAAGCGTTGGATTTTTGCAACCGTGACGCCTTTTTCGGGAAGCGGGTCGATCTTGAGGCGAATGAAACGCGGCCCGTTGATGTAACCGACCGGCTCGACGGGCAGTTTATGCTTGCCGAGGTAATCGACCAGACGGTGCAAATGTTCGTCAGCTTCGGAAGAGTGGCCAGTGGTTAGTGGCGAGTGGCCGGTGTCACCGAAACGAGTATTGCATTCATCGGCGTAAGGGCACACATTGCAGAGTTGCGGATGATCCGTCTTGGGAATCGTGTTCGTACCTTCGTTGAGGGATTTGATCATACCAATCGCGTTGTCGAAAAGATGCGGCAACAGCGCGATGATCCTGCCGGTTTCTTCTGCGGTGAAAAAAACAGCCGGTTTTTCCTCTTCGAGATACAACACGCAGGTTCGCGGCGAAAGTCCCGTATCTTCACGAATCAGCCAGGCGTAGAGTGCCAGTTGAGCAAGTTCTTCGGTCGGGTCGGTTTCCTTGAGGCACTTGAATTCGACGATTAAGACCTCGTCTTGGGAGTGGTCTAACAGGGCGCAATCAAATTTCCCGCTCACGGCAAGCACCGTGCCGTCGTTTGCGGTGTATTGCGATTTCATGATTTTTTCCGGCGGCAGAAAGGCGTGTTCCGCGAAGGTTTTCGGATCGTCACGAAAACCGGCACTGCGGCAAAAAAAATCCTCGACGAGAAAGTCGCCCCATTTCACAATGCAATCGCTCAAAGCTTCGACTTGCGATGTTTCGAGCGTTTGACTGTTTGCAACCAGATACGGGTAAAGGTAGTTTCGATAAATACAGGCATGAAACGCTTTTTTCAGAGCATCGGGAGATTTCGCATGTTCTTTGAATATCTCAAGAATGTCACGGCGTATAATATTACCATTTTTTCCGACGGCATCACGGTGAAAAGCAGCGGCGATTTGGTTGTGAAACACCGAGCCGCAAAAGGATTCGCCTTTCAAGCCGATTTTCCAGGCATTCTTTTTACCTGACAGCTTAAAAGCCAGCAGACGCGGACAACGTCGACAAAGATGTAATTCGGAAACGTTGAGTTTGAAAGGAAGTTGCTTTGACATGGGAAGATATAAAAAAATTATACGACAAGACACACGCTGAAGCCGTCCACGGTGGGCAGGAGGCAAAACACGTTTTGATTTTTTCCGATTTGCTCGAGACACCATTCACGTGTCACGGTGATTCCCTTGTCGCGAAGTTTTGGCAGAAGGGCTTCCATCTTCAAAACGGGAATGGTACTTTCGATAAGGCATTCACGCACGGCACGTATCAACTCATCCGGCGGCGGTGGCTCTATCATTCGCTTGGAGTCCGGCGGCGTTCGTTTTTTTTTAGTCATAAGGTCGAATAACCCTTCGGTTTCGTGAGCGGAAAATTCATTCTTGAGAAAATTTGCCAAATCCTCATTGGTCGCATTGTGAAGACCTTGTTCACTTTCGAGAAGAATGTCGCCGCTGCCGATTTTCCAGGAAAGCGAAACAAGACCGTACCAACGCACCGCCGCCGATTGGTCGAGAATGACAATGTTTCCGCCGAGTGCTTCGACCTGATTGCGACGTTCATGAGCAACATTCCACGTCGGCTTAAAATCACAACGCGCGTCGGCGATATAGGTACAAATCCCTTTGGGGTGCTTTTGCAAGAAAATTATACAGCGATTCATAGCAGCCGAAATCGAACTCGCATTCCTTGTTGTGTTGATGAAACAGGCATAAGGGGCTTCGGCCTCCGGAGTTTTAAGCGTTCCCGTCCAAGTCGTGTACTTGTCATTGCCCGGCTCACAGGAAAGAACGTTCTCTTGATTGTTGAGAAACAGTTCCGCCGCACGTTTCAGGTATTCCGAGTCCGGGTCCCATGCGTCGAAATCCGCCGCGACCGCCTCGCAAGCCATTTTGTATTCGGCGGCCATGCTTTCGGAAGCGGTCGTTAATTCCGGTTTTGAGTCTCCGGATGCATCCGCAATGATCTTGTTCGCAAGGTTGATTACCTCACGCGGGGAAAAGGAACCGCCAAGAAATTTCGATTCCAACAACGGCATGAGCCATTTTTCAATTGAGATCGTTTCATTCGTTCCCTGGCCGAACATTTGTTCAACACGGCTGGACACAAGTTCTTTCGCCTCGGAATGAGTGCAACGGGACAGTCGAAAAACATTGCTTTCCAGACGTTGCCTTGTGGAAATATCCATCGGAGGTTTGCCGACATGATCATACCATACGTCCCATCGAAGGAATGCCAACGGCAACATGCTCGTTGCTTCATTGACCAAAAGGTCGATCATTTGTGCGAAGCCGGGAATCATTTCCTTCTTCACGACAAATTCGTCCAGTTGGTCGAAACAAATCACCATCGGAAGACGATAGCGGGCAAACAAGGCTCCTAGCGTCAAAATCATCTCCCTTGCTTCCTGTTCGCTCGTTTCGTCGGAAATCTCCGATCGCGGCGTTACGCCGAGTATTTTGCAGTCGTCCTCGTCGAGAATTTTGCCTTTGAGCCAGTCACGTACCAGTCCCCGTTTCTCCGGGGTTTTATACTGGAAAATCACATCCAAAAACTGTTTGCTCGTTTCCGGTACAAGTGCATGAATATAGTTGACGGCATTTTTCTCAATGATTTCCAAAGAAACGGGTCTGACTTTGTCGCTGATGATTTCTTCCATCAAACCGGCACGCACTTTTTCGATGTCAAAAACATGGAAAACATCGGAATCGAAACGTTCCAAAAACAGCTTGTTGTTCGGTGTCGCATCCTGAGGATAATTCGTCACGCGATAACGAACAAAATCGCGAATGATTTCGGCAACCAGACGTTCAAACTGGGAAAAACACGCCTCCCCTTCACTGTTGGTTGACAGGCAGTACACAATTTCCTGCAACAAATGATGAAGCGGACGTTTCGGGTGAAACAACGGTTTGACAAACACGAACAGCGCGGCCATCGACTTCTTGCAGGTGTCCAAAATGCGACGCAACAAGTGCGATTTCCCTTCGCCGGCTTCACCGAGAACCATGCCGGCAAGAGGCAATCGCGGAGTTGCCGCCTTGCGTTCAATCAAAACACGGATACCTTCAAACGCCTGCCGGTTGATGGAAACAATATCGGGAAAATTGTTGAACCAGGGATCCGTTACGGCATGGAAAATAAACGGATTGTTTTTCCGCAATAATTCGAGGAGTGACTCTTGTGGGTCAGGGATATTTGAAAAATCGTTCATTATTTTTCTTTCCAAGTCAAATTCACGTAAAAGAAGTTGTTCTCATCCGTGTAACTCTGATTGGCATCCTCTTCGGACATCGTGGAAACATCGCCTGCATGAAGATGGATCGTACCATCCGCCCGGAGTTTGCGAAGAAGTGCGTTAAATCTTTCCTCGCTCCATCCCAATTCGCGACGCATTTTGCAGATGCGAACGTAAAATCTTCCTTGTCGAAGCCTTTCAAATGTCGCGTGGAATAATTCGTCATCGAGTTGCGAGTTGCGAGTTGTGAGTTGCGAGGGGTGAGATTCGTGGCTGTCGCTTGGTGTTGGGATTTTTAACCCTGTAATACCGAATTTCTCATCGATTTTCGTCACCTGCAATTGCCCGGCGGAAAGCAATTGAGAAAAGACATCCGCAAGCTTCTTTTTATCGATGGGAACATCATCAGCAATCTTTTCTGGTGAAAACTCTTTTGCGCCTTGAGCACGGCAGGATTCGTTGACAAGTTCCTGAAGCGGCATTTTTTTAGCAAGGTATATTATTTCCTTGCGACCCATTTTTTTCTTGAGGGACATCAATTCTGAACCGAGAAATGGCGAGATTGCTTTTTCCAAGGCGGAAGCTGTGGGGCCTTTTTGTGTTTTCTTTATCCCGAAGAGTGTTTGCTCCTCCTGATTTAGTTCCAGTTGCACATATTTTACTTTGCCAAGTAGATTTTTCAAAACCTGTGATTTTTTAACATCAAGTTTTGCTTTTTCCTCAGCAACTTTCGCCTTTTTTTCAGCCTCGATTTTAGCCTTTTCTTCAGCTTTTCTGGCTTTTTCAGCAGCAGTAATTTTTGCTTTTTCATCCTTGATTTTCGCTTTTTCAGCCGCTATTCTTGCCTTTGCCTCAACAATTTTCGCTATTTCAGAATCAATTTCTGCCCGCAATTCCTCCGGCGTCGTGTCCTCCACGGCAAGGTAATAATCGCCGTAAATTTCAAATAAGGCCAAATGATCGCCAAGAAAAGGTTCAATAACGTTTTTTAATTCCGGCCAAGAGGATTTTGCCGTCAAACCACCGAATTTTTTTCGCCCGGTTGCGCCCAAATCTTTCCGCAAGACTTCCCACTGGAGATAATTTTTCTTCGTTTTTACTTTGTGCTGCGCAAGGATTTTTTCCAATAAAACGGTCTTTTCCGAGGTTGCCATGATGTTCTCGAACCTTCCTGTTCAGGAGAATTGAAATGCGTTGATTTCCAAGAATACCTATTATAACAATACTAATAAAGTTTTTCAAGGTTTTAAAAAGGATGATTAATATTGTGCGTTTTTCTGTTATTGAGAGGGAAAAGAGTGCAAAAGGTATTAATTTTGCCTTTTCTGTCTAAAAATGAAGTAACCTAGAGAGTACGTCAATATTATGTTGCCATACATGTTTTTAAAAGCACTTGCCAATGTGCAAAAAATCATTTAACACATTATTTCGTAATGCTTTACATCATTTTTTTGATTTCCAGTACAATTTCATTGGGTATGGGCGTATGGCTTGCTATGTGCCACGCGGAGTCTCTGCGTCATTCTGATCGAGTTACAGGAGATGTTGCGAGTGCTATGGGGGAAGTTGCAAGTGATTTCCAACCAGATACAAGTCACCCGGAACTCGAAACTCGAAGCTCAACCCAGCGAGTTGACCAGCCCACGCCGGCGATCACGAAGCAGCTCATCTTTGGTGAGATGACCGAACAACTTGTCGCCATGATCCAAGACGATGACTCAGACGAATTCAGCTTCATTGTGGAACAATTGCAGGAAATCCACGACATGACCACAACGGCGGATGAAAGTTGCTACGTTTCGGAAGACGCAGACTCCTTCCTCACGCCCGACGAAGAACAATACGCAACCACCGCCATCTGCCGTCCGAGAGTAGGTAAAAAGTAACAGGTAGTGGTCAAGTGAAAGGATTCGTGGGACAGTTGCGGGGGGTGATTCGTGGGACAGTCGATGACATATTACAATGTATGTAAAAAACGTTTTTGACATTCACTTCATTCATGGTTCATCAGCATGACAAATAAAAACTTGCGGCGATGTTGCGGACAAACGTAGGCAAATGGTCGCCGCTTATCGGGCGGGGAGTTCCCTCCGTGAAGTCGCGAAAGATTTTCACGAAACAAAATCCACCGTCCAACGATGGGTCGCATTGGCCAAAGGCAAGCGGCTTGATCGCGTTGACTTTCACGACAAAAAATCCGGTCCCAAGAAACCGAGAAACAAGTCCTCCGCAAAAATTGAAAAACGTGTCCTCAAGCTTCGCAAACGCCTCAAGGAAAAAAGCATA